>Ga0256826_1003017_pt1 | contig 10144 bp, 9 predicted proteins | sample CV79metaG_FD_185975 | JGI IMG/M metagenome (GOLD analysis project Ga0256826, IMG submission 185975) | Hydrothermal vent microbial communities from East Pacific Rise, Pacific Ocean - CV79 | ecosystem: Environmental > Aquatic > Marine > Hydrothermal vents | place: Pacific Ocean: East Pacific Rise... | reverse complement strand
ATAGCAAGTTCTGCTTCCGTTAGTTTTCCTTTTTGAGAAGGCATAAGACCAAAGTACTCTTCTGTTGCTTTAGGAAAGAGCATTTTATCAGAAGCAGGGTTCATTGTGTAGTCAATTAAAAAGGTGATTACTTCATCTTTAGTTTGAAAGTTTTCGTGAATTTTACGCATCACTCCCCACATTGGTGGCGCTTTGATATGACCATTTGCCCCTTTTGTATCTGTCATACTGTCAATCATATGACATTCTGAACATTTTTTAGTGGTAAGTGCTTTTGCTTCTTCAGATGAAGCACTCAGCAGTGAAGCAGAGCCTAAAAGTAGAGCAGTAATAAGTATTTTACGAAAAAACATGTGATGATCTCCCTGTTGTTAGTTGTCCTAAGTTTAGTCAAGTTTGTGTAATAAAGAACTTAGTTTGTCATATTTGTGAGAGATTTATTTTTTGTGTGATGTTCAGGTGATAATGTTTTTTTCTAAGAGGAGAGACTAAGTATAAATTTTTATTATTATTTTATGAAAAATTAACTACTATTTAACAATAGACATTTTTAGTTCTCCCTTCGGGCATTACATACAAATACATGAGACTTTGTTAGAACCTTTTCACCGTAGCTTCAGCTACGCTAAAAAGAACCTGCCTAGTTCCTGAATTTGTATGTAATGCTGAGGGTGACACCTACTTTCGAAAGATGTCTAACAGACGTTTTAAAAGGTTTTTTATGGAACGAGTTCTAAAAGAAGATGACTTTATTGTTTCAAAGACAGATTTAAAAGGCAATATCACTTACTGTAATCAAATCTTTATGGAGATGGCGGAGTACAGTGAAGAAGAGTTGATTGGAAAGCCTCATAATATCATTCGACACGAAGATATGCCTCGCGTGGTGTTTAAGTATCTTTGGGATGAGATTAAAGAAAAAAGAGAAGTCTTTGCTTTTGTCATTAACAAAACTAAAAATGGAAATTATTACTGGGTATTTGCCAATGTAACCGCAACGCTTGACGCTCGAGGTAATATAATTTCATACTACTCGGTGCGAAGAAAACCAAATCCTGCTGCGCTTGAAGTTATCGCACCTCTTTATAAGGCTATGTTAGAGGCTGAGAAAAAAGGTGGGATGGATGCTTCTTTTAAAATGTTAGTAGAACTATTAGAATCGAAAGGGGTCTCTTATGCAGAACTTATTATCTCTCTTCAAGGCTAAAGATTTTAGTGTGGCTTTTGGTTTTTTAGTACTTATTTTACTTGTTTCAGCAGTTCAATTGAACTACATTGTAGGGGGGCTCTCTTTAGTTGGCATAGTTTTTTTAGTGATTGCCTCTAAAAAAAGTACAGAAGTGGTTAAAGATGAACTATTTTTAGAAATTGCAAGGGTTCTACATGAGTCTGCAAAGGGGAACTTAAATGAAAGAGTTACGGGAATTAACTCAGCGAATAAGGCAAGAAATGCTTTAGCCTGGGCACTGAATGATGTCTTAGATCAGTTAGAAGCGTTTATGCGTGACAGTTTAACAGCTATTGAGGCAGCTTCTCAAGGCGTCGCGCATAGAAAAACCTTTCCTTCAGGAATGCATGGTGTCTTTGCTAGTAATGCACAGAAGATTAATGATGCTCTATCCTTGATTGTTGAAGGGCATAAGTCGGGAATTAAGTCGAAAATGGGAAGAGAGTTCGCTCAACTTGGGGGAGGGACTTCAGAGAGTTTCGAGTTAATACGAAGCGACATCGAGATGTGTGAAAGTGAGTCTAAGGAGATTGTTGACTCATCAGGTGAGACGGCAAGCAAAAGTGAGAGTGCTATGCAAAGTGTTAATGAAGTGAGTTCAAAACTCTCTGAACTCACCGAACTTATTAACAGCTCACATGAAGGGATTTCGACCTTAAATGACAGGTCAAATGAGATTTCAGAAGTGGTGGACTTAATCAAAGATATTGCCGACCAGACGAACTTACTTGCGTTGAATGCTGCTATTGAAGCCGCAAGAGCAGGGGAACATGGACGGGGCTTCGCTGTTGTTGCTGATGAGGTTAGAAAACTAGCTGAGCGAACGCAAAAAGCAACGAATGAGATAGAGATAAATATCTCTACCCTTCAGCAAGAGTCAAATGACTTACAGTCTAACTCCGACCGCATTAGTGAACTTGCAGAAGATTCCCACTCCGTCATTAGTGAGTTTGAAACTACTTTTCAAGAGTTCTCTTCTTTATCTAGTTTTTCTGCATCAAAGGCAGACAAAATTCAAAGTATGCTTTTTATAACGCTCATTAAAGTAAGCCATATTATGTTTAAATCAAATCTATACTCATCTGTACTAAAAGATGAAGAGCAGAAAAAGTTTACCTCTGAGACCGAGTGTGACTTTGGTCAATGGTACCATGGAGACCAGTCGAGTAAATATAAAAATGTACCAAGTTTTAAAGCCTTAGATGTACCGCATAAAGCGATTCATAGTTATGCGTTTGCAAATCTAAAATATATCGAGACAGACACTATTGTTGATGGTAATAATCCAGAAGTAATTACGGCTAATTTTAAAGAGATGGAGGAGGCTTCAAGAGAGTTGTTTGGTCTGTTAAATAAACTTGTTCCCGAATCAAGTTCATAAAAGTTAGCTTAGAAATAATAGCGAAGCTAGGGACTTTAAATTTGATTGGGTATAATTTCACAATTATTTTTAACTAGGAGAAGTTAATGGGAATCCCTCAACCTTCATTTTATATTTTTAAGTGTCAACAATCTGCACCTCCAGGTATGCCGAAACCCTCATGTGTTACACCAGACACTCAGGATCTTTTTCAACATTTAGCACAAACATTAATGCAAAAAGGTATCATTGGTACAGTTCAGCCTATTCAAACAGGTTGTCTTAACCGTTGTAATGCCGGTCCAGTTATGTTAGTTGAACCTGGACACGTTATGTACACAGGTCTTAATAAAGACAAGATTACACGTATTATTGAAGAACATATCATCGGTGGTAACATCGTTGAAGAGTATGTAATTGACGCTGAGTTATGGGACGCGCCTATCTCTCCTGCTGATATGCAAGCTCAAATGGGTCGTTAAGGAAGCGTTATGACAATGGAAATGCTCTATAGTAAAATTCACCGTGCTACGGTAACCGACGCCAATCTGAACTATGTCGGTTCGATTACTATTGATGAAGAACTTCTTGAAGCCTCTAAAATGAGAGTGGGTCAAAAAGTCGAAATTCTAAATATCAATAATGGCGAACGTTTTTCTACTTACATTATTTTAGGTGAGCGCGGTAAACGTGACATCTGTCTAAATGGTGCAGCAGCGCGTAAGGTTCATAAGGGCGATAAGGTAATTATCGTAGCTTATGCAACTTACCACGCAGACGAATTAGAAAATTATAAACCTTGTGTTGTTCTTCTTAATGATGACAACAACATTGACGAAATTTTAGACGAAATTTAAGGACAAAAATGTTTGATAACATGAATCTTGGTGATATGGGCAAAATGCTCGAACAAGTTCAGGCTCAAGCAAAAAAAATGGATGCTGAAATGGCAAACAAGTCCTACACTGCCAAAGCTGGCGGTGGAATGATGTCTATTACCATGAGTGGTAAGGGTGAAGTGATTGATGTGAGCATTGATGATTCACTCTTAGAGGACAAGTCTTCCCTGCAAATTCTCCTTATCTCATGTATTAATGATGTAAACAAAATGGTCGATGCCGACAAAAAGAACTCTGCGATGGGTGCTTTAGGTGGCATGGGCGATCTGTTTGGACAGAACTAATGGCATTGCGTCCATTACTCTTTTTACTTACCCTCTCTTTTACCCTTTATGCATCACCTCTAGACTTTAGAGCCTGTCAGCTTAAATATGAAGTCAGTTCTGTACATATAGGCAATACTCAGGGCTTTGCAATTGATAGAAGTTTTGCCATTATCTATTCTGAAAAAGAGCCAGACTATCAAGTCATCAAAAGAGACCCTTTTTTAGGATTAAACCTTATCCAAGCGCCTCAACCTTTTAAACATATTTTTAAATTTTACAAACATACACCTAAAAACTTAGCCGCAGTAACTCCGACTTCAACAATTGAAGGCAAGATAATAAGTGAACAAATTGGGCTAAATGAACTGGCTCAGTTTTCTGTAAACATTCCAGAAAATGCTCTTATTACAGGAACATGTTGTGGAATTTTAGGATTTTCAACACCTAAGGGTATTATTGAAAAAGAGTACCTTCGTCACTTTATGGAGTCTGAAACCGTAAGTTACAGTGATATGGGGATTCGTCTTGCCAATGAAGAGGGTGTTCGTGTGGTTGAGGTGAATCCATTTTTTCAAGACTCTCCTTTTATGTTAGGTGATATTATTTTATTTATGGATAAGAAAAAAGCGACTAGTGCAGGGCAGATTAGTCAAGACATCCTTTTTTCTAAACCAGGGTCTATGCATTACTTCATCATTTTACGAGATGCTAAAAAGATGAATATTCAGATGAACTCAGTAGATAGAAACAGTGGTGGAGAAGTTCCTGAAAGCTTTTTTGGTTTCTTTGGACTCGAATTAGATGAAAACTTAATCGTTAAAAAAGATGCACCAAAGTTTGAGATTAAAAAGGGCGATAAGCTTCTTTCAGTTATGAAAAAAGAGGTTAAAACTCTAGAAGATATTCGCCGTGTTTTATCACAAGAAAAAGATAGTAAAGCGGAGTTTGTCTTCTTACTTTTTCAAAGAGAAGGGTTTGACTTTTTTATCCATTTTAAAAAGCCAAATAACAGTAATTAATCTGTATAATTTCGTCCATAATTAAATTACCATAAGAGTAGGTTCTATTGCATAATTTTGAAGAGTATTTAAGCGCTAATCTTCCCAAGGCAGAAAGTTTTCACCCTCATTATGAGGAAGCGATAGCTGAGATGTTATTAGCAGGGGGAAAACGTTTCCGTCCTGTACTTCTACTTGCCGTTGTTCGAGCTTATAACTCTCTACTTTTAGACTCATCATATGCAGCAGCTTACGCGGTTGAACTTCTTCATACCTACTCACTCATTCATGATGACTTACCGGCTATGGATGATGCTGACCTTCGTCGTGGGCATGAAACCTTACATATTAAGTATGATGAAGTAACGGCGATTCTTGTTGGGGATGCACTTAATACCCACGCTTTTGAAGTACTTTCTGAGTCTGCTTTTTCTGATGAGGTGAGAGTAAAACTTATCCGTTCATTAGCAAAAAATGGTGGGCTTGGTGGTATGGTGCTTGGTCAAGCCATTGATTGTCATTTCGAGAACCAACCACTCTCTATTGAGCAGATTAGAGTCTTGCATATTAATAAAACAGCAAAACTCATTGCAGCGTCTTTAGAGATGGGAGCCATTATCTCAGGTAAAAAAGAGTTGGCAAAAGAGCTGTATGACTTTGGGATTAAACTTGGGCTTTTGTTTCAAGTTCAAGATGATATTTTAGATGTTACTCAAAGTTCAGAAGAGGCAGGTAAAACTACTCAAAATGATGGGGATAAAAACTCATTTGTAAATCTTTTAGGTTTAGAAGGAACAGTTCAAGAAGCAGATAAGTTGGCAGAAGAATTAAACGAACAACTTAACTCATTTGATAAACAGCTTTATAATGAACTTTCGCCTATACTTTCAAAGTATTTAGCTCGACATAAATAAATTGAAGTCCATTTAGATGGGTTTTGATTTATCTATAAAAGTGTAAGATGGGCTTCCTGCCGAAGGAAACCTAGTGTTAACGTAGGTGTCTGGGCTTCTGCTCAGATGGCGTAATTAAATAATGAAGGTTTCCTTCATTTTATGAAATAAAATTAAGGGTTATTCTATGATGCGTCAAAAGATGGCAGATTCAATTAGATTTTTAGCAGCAGATATGGTTCAAGCAGCCAATTCAGGTCACCCCGGTGCACCAATGGGTTTAGCAGATATTGCAGTAGTTTTAAGCGAACACTTAAACCACAATCCTCGTAATCCTTCATGGTTAAACCGTGACCGTCTTGTTTTCTCAGGTGGACATGGAACAGGGCTTATCTACTCTCTTTACTACCTTTGGGGTTATGGACTAGAGTTAGAAGATCTTAAAGACTTCCGTCAACTAGATTCTAAAACTCCAGGTCATCCTGAGTTTGGTCATACTGCAGGAATTGAAATCACTACGGGTCCTTTAGGGCAGGGTGTTGCTAATGCAGTTGGTTTTTCAATGGCTTCAAAATTTGTGGGTGCTCAAACAAACTCTGAGACGGCAAAAGTAATCGATCATACCGTTTACTGTCTGTGTGGCGATGGTGATTTAGAAGAGGGTATCTCTTATGAAGCGTGTTCAATTGCAGGACACAATAAGTTAGATAATCTAGTACTGATTTATGATTCAAATAATATTACGATTGAGGGTTCAACAGATCTTTCAATCTCTGAAAACATTCATATGCGTTTCGAATCTCAAGGTTGGGATGTTCAAAAAATTGATGGACATAACTTTGATGAGATTGACGCAGCACTTACCCGTGCTAAATCTTCGGACAAGCCTTCTCTTATCATTGCTAAGACACTTATTGCTAAGGGCGCTGGCGAACTAGAAGGTTCTCACCATGCTCATGGTGCACCTCTTGGTGATGAAGTTATTGCAAAAGCTAAAACTGCTGCAGGTTTTGACCCTGAAAAGAAATTCTTTGTAGATGAAGATGTAATGACTCGTTTTAGAACAGCCATCGAAGAGGGTGACTTAGCCGAACGCGAATGGAACCACCGTCTTAAAGAACTTCCATTAATGGAGCAAAATGAGGCTTTAGATGCTTTACTTAACCCGGACTTCTCAAGAATTCAGTGGCCAACTTTTGATAAAGCAGAAGCAACTCGTGGAACGAATGGAAAAGTGCTTAATGCCGTAGCCAAAGCAATCCCAGGTTTTATTGGTGGTTCAGCTGACCTTAGTCCATCAAACAAAACAGAAATGAAAGATATGGGTGTTTATCCAAAGGGTAAAAATATTTACTTTGGTATTCGCGAACATGCAATGTCTTCTATCTGTAATGCAATGGCTCTTTATGGTCCAATCATTCCCTTTTCTGCAACTTTCTTTGTCTTCTCTGACTACCTTAAACCAGCGGCACGTATCGCGGCTTTAACAGGGATTCAACAGTTCTTTATCTGGACGCATGATAGTATCGGTGTTGGTGAAGATGGTCCAACACACCAACCCATTGAACAGCTTTCACAGTTCCGTGCTTTACCAAACTTCTATGTTTGGAGACCAGCAGATGGAAATGAAAATGTTGTAGCATGGCAAGTGGCTTTAGAGATGAAAAGATCTCCTTCTGCTTTTGTATGTTCTCGTCAAAACTTAGCGCTTCTTCCAAAAGCAGTAAGTGGAGACGCAAGTAAGGGTGGTTACCTTTTAGAAGAGTCTGCTAATGCAACGATTACGTTAATGGCTTCAGGTTCTGAAGTAGAACTAGCGATGAACACAAAAGCTAAACTAGCTGAAAAAGGCGTGAATGCAAACGTTGTTTCTGTTCCCTGTTATGATCTTCTAATTGAACAAGATAAAGCCTACTTAGACTCTATTATTAAAACAGACAAGGTAGTTGCTATTGAAGCAGCCCGTGGTCTTGAGTGGTACCGTTTCGCAGATGAAATCATCAACATGGATACATTTGGTGCTTCTGCTCCAGCAGGTCAACTTTTTGAAAAATTTGGTTTCACTCCAGAAGCTATTGCAAACTCATTAACATAAACCTCTCTTTTTTACAATAATCTTTCCACTTTTTTTATATTTGCCTTAGGGCAAATGTAAATTCTTACCTTCTTATAAATACTTGATGGGTATTTTTAAATAAATTTTTATAATATTAACTTATTCTTTATTATCAACTTGACTTAAGAAGTTAAATAAACTATTATTGTTAATTAATATTAAAGGGAGTTTTTATGAGTTATAAAAATATAGGGTTTAGTTTAGTGGTAGCAGGGTTAATTATGACAGGATGTGCTGAACCTAAACCAGTTCATCATGAATCACTAAGTCTAGATAAAGTTGAACGTGATGAGTCAGTTAAAAAAATAGACAAAACAGTAATTGTATTAAAGCCAGCATTAACGTTAATGGATTCTAAAAATGCAAAAAGATCTGATTTACAATCACAGATATCTCGTATGCGAGCAGGATTAACTGGTGGAGATTACAATTTTAATGACGCTTATGAATATAAATATGGTGCAACAGCTGGAAATGCATTTAAAAATGATATATCAGATATCTTAAGAAATCAGGGCTTTACAGTGGTAGAAGAGTATGAAAGTTATGATGATATTGACTTCTCTGTACGTAAATCAGCTTACCTTGTAATTCAGCCAGAGATTGAAGCATCATTTATAACAAGTAATGTTAAGCAAGAGCGTTCTGGAGATACAATTACTGAACATGGAACGGTTTCATTAGTAGGAACAGTAAAGATTATTGATTTAGAACCCTTGTCTAAGGAAAGAATCTCATCAAAGAAAATTACTTTAGGTGACTTGAGAATTAATGAAAACTATACATCAATTCGTAAAACAAATTCAGGTGGTTCTGGTAATTCAGCATTTGATTTAGGTAAAAAGCTAGGAAGCTCTATCGGTGAGGCTATATTTGGAACTTCAGAGCATGATACAACTGAAAATACTCTTGTTAAAATTGTAAATAAAGTACATTCTCATATTGTTGATAAAACAAAACCAAGACTACAGCAAGGTGTTTTACTCGCTTATCAAAAAGATATTGAAGAAATTAAGACGAAAAAACGCTATTAACAGTCAAAATTATAAGCTTTTTATCTTTTAGAAAGTGTTGTTTATTAATATCTAACGTAGAATAAGTATATTTAATTGGAGCTTTTTATACGTTAGGTTTAATATTGCTATCTGTAGATACTGTGAAGTGATCGACTCTTTACAGCCTCTTTATAATCAAATTCATATAAATATTTCTGTCTGCATTAGTAAACTGTTTAGTTTAATATTATATTATATTTTTTATTATTATATTAAAATTAAAATAAGGTCAAGAATGTTTTACAGAATCGGTATGAGTTTATTAATTGTTTTTACTCTTTTGGCTTGTGGTGGAGGGGGTGGTAGTGATGACGCTTCTGCTTCCACTACAACAGGTAGTGTTAATTTAGTTCAAGAAGCTATCAACAGTGGTAGTGTCCCTAGTATTACTCCTTCCGTACAAACTTCAGATGAGATTGTCTCTTTGATACAAAATGCTGGTACTAACATCCCTTATGAAGAGATTACTACAGGGATTGAACAAGCTAGTGGAACAGGTCCCTTTTATGCAGCAGATGCGAATGGGAAAGTTGTTTTTATGGCGTTTATGGCAGAAAAATATTTTGGAAAAAATAACTGGGTGTTTTGTCATGAAGCTTCTAATGACTGCCATAGAGTTATCGATAACAGCAACAATCAACGTTTTATTAACCTTACTCAATTTGCTGATGGAAAGATGTTTATGCTTAACATGGACAGACGTGTTGACCCGGGTTCTTACGGTAAAACCTTGGCTTATTATGACCCAAATACTAAGACCTTGGTGAAAAATGCGCTTGATATTCATGGTTTAGATGGTGGGTCAGCTATGAGTTTAGGTGTTGATGGTTATCTTTACTTGAGTGGTTCAAACTATGCTTCAAACCATTATGCTGCTTATGCTAAGGTGAATCCAAAAGATTTGAGTGACATGAGGTATCACACGGATTACTATAAAAGTTTGTATGTAAACCGAACACGAAGTATAGGTGCGGATAACACGCATGTGTATCAAGCTATGGGAGATGGTTCTTGGCATCTGATTTCTATCAATCAAGGTACACAAGAGTCACACAAGCTTTTAGAGGCGAAGTTTTTTAATATTTTACAGTTAAAAGATGGTGTTGCCTTGCGTTATACAGATGCTCAAGATGTTAAACATGTAGCTTGGCTGTTTAATGGACAGCTTTATCCTACAGATTCACTAGATTCTACGCCACCATGGTATGACCCCGCTATTCATCCCGATAACCATCAAGGGGGATATTGGGCTTTTAAAGAGACATATTACATTACACCAGGTGTTGCAAAGCCAAAAATTACAGGTATAAATCTTGAAGCCAAACCTAC
>Ga0256826_1003015_pt1 | contig 10149 bp, 5 predicted proteins | sample CV79metaG_FD_185975 | JGI IMG/M metagenome (GOLD analysis project Ga0256826, IMG submission 185975) | Hydrothermal vent microbial communities from East Pacific Rise, Pacific Ocean - CV79 | ecosystem: Environmental > Aquatic > Marine > Hydrothermal vents | place: Pacific Ocean: East Pacific Rise... | reverse complement strand
GGTCCATCAGCTATTTCCACCCCGTAATCTTGCCCAAAAGTTCTATATCGGAAATCCGAAAGATTTTCCACATTATTCAAGCCTTCTGCTCCACAAAATCTAGCTTGTGCAAAAGGAAGATCACGAGAAATGCATAATACTTTTGTGTTCTCTAGTTTAGAAGCTTCTGTATTAAATCGACGTACAGAAGCAGCACAAGTTCCGGTATCGAGACTTGGGAAAATATTAAGAACCAGTTTTTTCCCCTTATAGTCTGCTAATGTTTTTTCGCTTAAATCGTCTTTAACTAATTTAAAATCAGGAGCCATACTTCCTACTTTAGGAAGATTACCCACTGTATGAAAGGGATTTCCCTTTAATGTAATATTTGCCATAATATGTTTTTATTAATCTGCAAAAATAGAGAATACTGTGAAACGAAATATTAAATTTTTCTTAAATAAAATAATGTTTGTAGGAATATCATATTGAAAGAAAATCAATAATTATTCTTGCTTACTGACACGAATTAATTTTTCTCTATTGACAATCTTGATAGACTTTCCCTCCAGTTTAATCATTTGCTGGTCTTTGAAGTCTTTTAATATCCTGGTAACGCTTTCGTGAGTCATGGCAGTAAGCTCGGCCAAATCTCTCCTTGAAAGGTTTAGGGTGAAATGTTTAGACTGATATACTTGATCTGCCAAGCAAAGTAAAAGGTCTGCCATTCGACCATGCAATTGTTTGACGCTTAAACTAATAAATCTTTTATAGGTAAGCACATAATCTTGGTTTACCTTGCTTAGTAATGAATAAGCAAAACCTGCATTCCTTTGTGCAATCTCTCTAATAACTTCCATATCAAATAAACAGGCTTGCACTTCTTCTAATGCGCTAACTGTATAATGAAAAATTCCGTGAGGAGCTGTTAAGGACTGAATTCCTAAAATGCTATGTGCTGAGTTTATACAAAGGATTTGTACTTTACTATCCTCTTCTAAATATAATTTTGACAGCCCTTTTTTAATATAAATTAATTGATTTGCGAAAGAGCCTTGTTTACAAATATTCTCCCCTTTAAGGTATTTTACTTCTACCCTATTTTTGTTTAATAAATCTATATCCTCAGGCAAAAGCTGGCAACTTTCTATTTCATGGCAAAAGTTAATCAGGCATTCCTTACTATCAAGCGGCTCATTCATAATCACATATTCCTAAATGCAAAATTAAGTTATTTTTAGATGACAAAATTACTCAAATGGAATAAAAAATACTATGATAACTATAGCTCTATTTAAATTAAGTTTAAAAAATTTATACAAAATTATAAGCTGACTATATCCTTTAAAATAAAAAACCCTATTGTTTGTCAAATGATTAACAAACAATGGGTTAAACAATAATTCAAACAATATAAGCTTAAAACTTTACTTGCAATTGTATAACTAAATAATCATTTGCTTTTTCATGATATGTAGCCTCAGTACCGCCACTTTCTTCTGTTTTATAAACATAATTTACTTGAACGCGGGTCCACTCATTAAAGAAATAATTAAAACCAAATGTCCAATCTTGTTGTTTATCATAATCAATATCAGCATCTGGGTCATAAGTCTCAAATTTCACAACAGGTTGTACATTCCATGATGTCATATATAGTAATTGAGCCATATATCCATTCTTTTTAAAATCACCTAGTATAGTTGTTCCTACGCTTCCGCAACCTCCTCCAACAATAGAAGATCCTTTGTCCATACCATTAATATATTCAGCTTGGAACAAGAAATTGTATTTTTCAATAGAAAGATCAACTCCCCACCTGCGGCGAATATCAGGGACTAAAGTATCGCTAACAGGCTTTTGTTTGCCGTATTTAAAACTAGCTCCAAAGCTTATTTTTTCAAAAGGTGTAATAATTATTCTGGCTGTATAATCTTTAAACTGATTATTATCTATCACATTTTGCCCTGTTCCATTGGTAATAGCAAATCGCCATGCCAATACATTTTTCTTCCCCCACAAATCGCCTGTACTACCTAGTATCAGCATACCAATATCTCGATAAGGACTAGCCAGTTCACCAATAAACTTGGCCCTGTCAACGGTGTTTAGCGACTGACAAGGAGTGGTTAACTCCAATCCAAACTGTGATTTAAACTGACCGACGCTAACAATAATATAAGGTTCCCATCTTTTATAAGAAATAAAAGCATCCAAAAGACAAGGGCCTCCTTTTGTTGGGCTAAATTCTGCCATTACATAATAAGAAAAATCGTAAGGAATATTTCCCACCACACCTAGCCTTGCTCTGTTAAAATAGAAACTATTATTAGATTTTAGTCCTCTGATAGGATCAACATCACTACCCAAAAATTGATATTCGTATTGTGGTTGAACATATCCAACAACTTTTACTCCATCATCACTATCTGACCCCATACAACCTTGCGCCAAAGTAAACACAGGGAAAAATAATAGTGCTATTGCCAGTATTATTAGTGTTTTTTTCATTGTTTTATTTATTTAATATTCGATGTTTGATTTAATAAAAAAAGGAGGGAGAGGAATAAACAATCTTCCTCCCAAATTTGTTTTATTCTGATACCAAGGGATAGTCTTTTGTTTCAGCTTCAGTAAATTTATGACTCTCTAAATTTTCATGAATCATTCCATTTGTCCCAAAAAGCAAACTTTTGCTATTGTATCCTATTATTTTGAGATAAGCGGTAACCATGGAAGAAGTTTGGCCTGTCCAACAATAAGTAACAACGGTAGCTGCAGGGTTGATAAATTTATACTCCCCATTTGCCAAACTTAAAGGCTTTAAACGATAGGCTCCGGTAATATTACCATAGTGTTGTACATCAGCTTCTTCCCAAAAATTATTGATAAAATAATCTGAAGGAGATGTTAAAACATCAGCATTGGTAATTTTATTCATCCCACCATTTAATAGTAAACCCACTCTTTCAGCAAGCATTGTTTCGCCATTAGTAGCAGTAGTTTCAAAACTTGGGTCGCCAAATTCAATATTGCCAGAAATAGAGCCAGGAGCAGGAGTCCAATTGGCATGACCTATGGCAGCATTTCCAATATTAGATAGCCAAGCACCACTAGTAGCAGCATTCCAACTACTCATTCCCCATTTAAGCACTTTAGCATCAGAATAACCACTCAAACGTAAAGCTATAACAGCATGCGATGCTGTTTGGCCAGTATAACATGCAACCAATACAGGATGACCATTTGCAGCTTCGGCTGTAATTAAAATATCAGCCAAAGGGCTGTTTACTGCGCCTTCAATATGCCCAGCTGTATAATCTTCAGCAGCTCTAATATCGATGATAAAGAAATCGTTAGTGGTATCACCATCGTTCATATTATCATATACAGCAGTTGATGAAGTAATCCACCCATCTATTACTGTTGTCATATCCATATTATTATCAATTAAATACTCTTTAAGAATTCCAAATCCCTCATGAGGAAGCTCTGATTGTACTAAAGGATAATCCATAATGGCATCATCAGTCCATTTATGACTTTCAAGGTTTTCATGAATCATCCCGTTTGCTCCAAAGAGCAAGCTTTTTGTGTTATAGCCCAATACTTTAAGGTAAGCAGTTAGCATAGAAGAAGTTTGGCCTGTCCAACAATAAGTTACTATTGTTGCACTTTGGTTGAGATATTTATACTCCCCATTTGCCAATGACATAGGCAAAATTCTATAAGCACCATCAATATGTCCATAATGAGTATTATCCACTTCTTCCCAATAATTATTAATAAAATAATCACCCGGAGATGCCAAAACTTCAGCATTACTAATTTTATTCATTCCTCCGGTTAATAAAGCAGCTACTCTTTCTTTTAGTATATTTTCTCCTGTTTCGGCGGTGGTTTCAATTGTTGGGTCTCCAAACTCAATATTTCCCGCAGGACCAGCTGGATATTTCCAATTAGTATTTCCTATAGCGCCGTTACCAATATTTCCTTGCCATGAACTTGCTGTATTTGGGTTCCAACTACACATACCCCATTTTAATACTTTGGCATTTGCATATCCACTCAAACGCAATGCTACAACAGCATGAGAAGCTGTTTGGCCTGTGTAACATGCTACAATAATTGGTTTCCCTCCACTTAAGCTTGCTGCATCGAGGATGGACCCCAAACTTGAATTTACTGCACCTTCAATATGGCCAGCAGCAAAGTCTTCAGCCGAACGAATATCTATAATATAGAAATCGTTACTAGCATCACCATCTTCCATATTTTCATAAACCACTGTAGATGTAGTAATCCATGCATCCAACACATTTGGGATGTCCAAGTTATTGTCAATCAAGTATTCTTTAAAAACACCAAATTTATCTGTAGGCTCCGGATCGGGTGTTGGGGTGGGCGGATCTTTTTTACAAGAATTTAAAGCCATTATCACAATGATTCCTATCAATAAGGACAAGTTCATAAAATTTTTCATAAGTCTTTTTTTTATAGTTTCTTTATGAAGCAAAACTAAACACTGTTATTCTAATAACATTTGAAAACTCATGGTATTGTGCTCTATTAAAAGGTGTATTATAAACTTAAAAATCTGATCTAAATCAGTTCTTTTTCCGTTTTAAACCATAATTTTATATATTTTTGCTATTCTATGAATGACAGATCTGATCACAAAGTAATTCCACCAACATGTGTTGTTAACACTCCACATTTCAACTGTTTTGAGTACTTAAATGAAGAAGAAGGGGAACTTTTAAGAGCCAACCAAAGAACAGTGAAATATAAAAAAGGAGAAGTAATTGCTAAGCAAGGATCTTTTGCCTCACATGTGATATTTTTAAATAAAGGTTTGGTAAAAGTATATCTTGAGGGTGACCAAAAAGATTTAATTCTTAAAATAGTAACCGACAAGCACTTTGTTAGTTTATCTTCAGTATTTGATGGAAACGATAGTTTTATATATAGCGTATCAAGTTATATAGATTCTGAAGCGACCCTTATTAATATTGATGTGTTTAAGCAATTAATTAGGAAAAATTCCATTTTTGCTTCTCAAATAATCAACTTGTTGAACTCCAACACAGCCCAAGTTTATGGCAGATTTTATTGTCTTACTCGTAAGCAATCACATGGCAGAGTTGCTGACATCATTATGTGTTTATCAGAAAATATTTTCCAATCCATTAATTTCAAGCTCAACCTTTCACGAAATGACCTAGCTGATTTAACTGGTCTTTCATCAGAAAGCGTTACACGAATACTTAAAGAGTTTAAAGAGTCATCTATTATTGAGCTAAATAATAAGAGTATAAAAATACTAGACTACGACAGGTTGAAGGATATTAGTCTTTACGGTTAATTGAATTTGCTACAATACATTCAAACAATTCGATAATTTACCACCAGCTAATCTCCCCATTTTCCACTGTAAACACTCGTTCTTCTTTCTTGGAATGCTTTTCTACTAACCAATATAAAGCGTTGGAAGGAACCTCGTTAAACAGCAATGGCTTACTATCTTCAGCAATTTTAGAATCTATTTTTACCCATTCATTATCCCAATAAAAAAGTTCATATTCCTTTCCTTTACTAAAAAGTGCTTTTTCTATTTCGTCGGTAGCGTGTTTGGTAATTTTGTGGGTAGTGGAATATAGTTCAAGATTCATTAGGTTTATGGTATCTGGAACATTCTCCTTTATGCTTCCATCTTCTTTTAATATAAACTGAGCACCAGCAGGAATATAATTCCCATTTTTAAAATAGCAAGGCAAATAGGCTATGTTGCCACCCATATCGGTAAATATAACAGTGTCTTTTTTTATTTTACCCCAATGAATAGCTTTCCACTCTCCAGAGTTAAAAACATAAAGGTAAGCATAGCTTACACTATCTGGTTTTGGATTGCTAATAGAGTATTTTAAATCAATTGCATTAATGTATTCACTTGTAACATCTTTATAATGACTAGATGCCAACCATCCAGGAATTTTTTCATAATCAGGTGCCAACATTGCAATACTATTTTTTTGCCGAGCATAAGTTTTACGATAAACTTTTGCTTTTTTATTAGCCAGCTCATATTTGTAAGGGTTATTCAAACCACCCATAAAAATAACAACCTTGCGATCTTTTGTAAGTGTAGCATTCCAGGCATGATTATTACCGGTATTAGGCCAAGCAGGAGTATAATCGCTCATTACTGGCACTCCTTGAGCGCGCATAGCATAAATAGCTAGGTTAGTCATATCCTCACAGCGGCCTCGTTTATACTCTATCATCTCGCTTAAACCCAAATCAGTAGGATGACGATAGAACAAAGGATCGAAACTATACCACGAAATTATTTCGCTATTAATCAATATACAAGCTTCGGTTGGGTCGGATGGATCTTTTATAGAGTCTTGCAGCCAATTATATTTTGAGTAGAAATATTTTCGCCAAGGCTCTATAGGTTCGTTGCTAGCTCTATAAGGAAGAATATACTCACAGAACTCATCGAAACTCAAAAACCTAGCCCATGGTTTCTGCCAAGCTTCAAAGGCTAAATCAATATTCTCTATTAAATAATCAGACTTAATCAGGTTCAAATCATAAATAAGCGTATCTCGTTTAAAATCAATGGTTCCAATTTCCTTTTCTACCGAGTCCCAAGCAGCTACCATTACAGTATAATTAGGATAATTGAGCACATCAAAATTCACCTTATTCCCGGCAGTATCTACAATTTTAGATGTTGAATAACACTGGCCTTCCATATTTTCTATTAAAAAATAAGCAGCTTTTAGTTTTAATGAGTCCTTTTGAGTTTTGTAGTGTTCCAAGACTTTCTCTAATTCTTTAGCGTTATTTTCTGAGGAATTAATGATTGTTTTAACTTTATCCGGAGTGTTATATATATTGTATTGATTGCATGAAACCAAGCCAATAAAAAGTATGAAGGTGCCAAGAAAATATTTTGTCATTTTAGTTTTTATTTTTATTCATCTAGTTGTATTAATAATTAGTGCCTTTTATTATCTAGCCCCTAAAGTAATTTTTATTGACTTTCTTTCTTCTCCTCTCAAAACATCCATTTCAACAGTATCACCGGGTTTATAGGTTTTTAAAAGATCGGAATACGCTTTTAGATCTTTGGTTTCTTTGCCATCGATACCCAAAATAACATCCTTTGCTTGAAGGCCGGCTTTATCACCCGCTGAGCCTTTCATTATGCTGGCTATTTTTACGCCTTCACCTCTAAAAGCAAAGTCGGGCATGGAACCTGTGCTTACTCTTCTATTTATTTTTGCTTTGGGAGCGCTAGATTTAGTTGAGCTTGCTCCTTTTCCGGTGAAAGGCATAGGGTTTTCTCTATCGGCCAAATAAACCAAAACTTCTTTAGCCACGGTGGCTACTTTTACCAAACCAGGGCCGTCAATTTTCTCATAAGTATCAGTAGGTTTGTGATAATTGACAGTAGGACCTGTAAAAAGCTGAACGGCAGGAATTCCTTTTTTGATAAATGAAACCTGATCGCTGGCATCCAAATCTTTATCCAAAACATCTGATTTTACACCTGTTGTATAATCTGTTCCCATAAAAATAAATTTCCATTCTTTGGCAGTATTTCCATTTAACACTAAAATTTTAGTGTTAAATAAACTGCCATCGGTATCAATATTTACATTGGCAAAAATATGGCCACTAAAATAGTCTTTGCTATGTGCCACATAGTACTGAGAACCTATTAAACCTGCTTCTTCGGCAGTACAAGCCAGAAAAACAATGGTTCTTTTGGGTTTTACAGTTTTGGCCATAGAGCGAGCCAATTCAATAATAGTTGCAACACCGCTGGCATTATCATCGGCACCATAATGTATTTTGCCTTCATTGCCTTTTCTTACATCGGGCCAACCCAAGCCCAAATGATCATAATGAGCAGAAATAACTATAGTTTCATTTTTAAGTTTGGGATCTGTTCCGGGAATAATGCCTATCACATTTTGTAAGGCCATCTCTCCTTTATCCTTAAAGGTATGCGAGAATTTTTGAAAATAGCTTCCTTTTAAAGCTTGAAGTCCTGCATTTTCAAATTGCTGAGCTATATAGTTTGCTGCTTGGTCCAATTCAGGAGTACCCAATCCTCTTCCTTTTAACTCCTCCGATGCTAGATATTTAATGCTGTTCATCATCCTTTTTTCGGAGAAGACAGGCTTTAATGTTGCAAGAGCTTCTCTATCCTCAATTACGGATAGTTTTTGGCCTTCTTGTTTAAATATTTTTACAAGAGGAGAGTTTAAAACAGGCCATTGTCCTTTGGCAAAATTAGTAGGTTCATCGCCACTAAAGGCCAAATAACTATACTTACCATAATGAGGCAATTTTCTAATTAATCCCGCAATGGCTTCTTCTTTTGCAATGGATATAAATAAATGTTGCTTATTATTGTTTTCCTTATCAAATACAGTGCAAATGAAATCATTGCCATCTTTTTTCAATTGCTTCTTTTCAAAAATCACGGAATCTTTTGTAAATGCCGATTGGTAATCACTTAGTTGCTCCTGAATACCTTTGGTAAAGATATTTTCGAATCCCAAAATCCAAGCTGTTGCATTTTTGGGTAGTTCTTTTAGCTCATTATCAAGTATAATTTTAAACTGATCATTATCACTTTCTTTCCACTCCTCAGCAAATTTTTGATAGATAGCTTGCTGAGTTTTATTAGCATTGGATGGAATTATCAATATATTATCATCGCTTCCCCAAATTTTGGTTAGCGTAGGAGGTACTTCACTTGGATCCAGTATTCTAAAAATATCATATTGAGGGTCTACAACGAGTTTTAGGGGCTGATTGTTTATGGATATTTGAAAATCCTGTTCTCTTTCATTCATGGTAAAAACAAAGCTTTCTATTCCTTTAGCAGTTGCAATATTTATAGGTATATCGATAGTAAAAACATCCTCCTTTTGTTTTTGTTCTAATGTGATATTGATTCGGTATTTTCCGGCATACATATCTGTTTTCACCCTTTTTATTCCAATTTCAGGAGCTCCTGTTCTGTTAATCCATTGGTCGAAAAAAGCTTTTAAATTAAGGTCTGTAATATCTTCGGTAGCTAAGCGCATATCTGTAAAAGATGCCGTTTTATATTTATTGCTTTCGTAAAAATGCTTCATGGATTTAATAAAATTCTCATCGCCAATTTTTCTGCGTAACATTTGCCAAACCATCATGGCCTTACCATAGCCAATAGCCTCGCTTGGCCCATCATGGCGGGCAAGAAATTTATTTAATGGGAAATCGTTTTCAGGATTTACAATATTACTAAATTTTTGTAGAGTAGAACGGCGATAACCTTCTGCTGCTCCTCTTTGCTCTTTTATTAAATGATCGGCCATAAAAACGGTGATTCCCTCGCACCAGTTTCCGCTATCAAAATCAACATATACACTATTCCCCCACCAGTTATGCAATAGTTCATGTGGATAGGAGGAGTGTAGGATAAAAGGAAAGCGGATAATTTTTTCGCCCAAAAGAGTAAATGAAGGCATACCGTAACCTGTTTCCCAAAAATTCTCTACCAACGCAAATTTTGTATAAGGATACTCACCCAACATACTCACATACATTTCCATATATTGTTCGGTAACTTCCAAATATTTATTGGCAATTCCTTCGTCGGGAGTTCTTAAAAAAGCCATAGCTTTCACTCCACTATTCATAGTGTGTGTGTATTCAGTAAATTCAGCTGCAATCAGGAAAATTTCTTCTTGAGGAGTATTACACAACCAAGTATCCAAGTGTTTATCACCTATGGTCTCCTCTGATAATCTTTCGCCTTGCGTTACATTTCGCCAAGTAGATGGCAATTCAGTTGTAAGAGTAAAAGTCATCAATTTGTTTTCAAATAAAGGAACCCAATAGGTAGATCCGGCCAAATACACTCCAATATTGCTAATTACACCGGGTGTTTCGGAAAAACCACGTTGGTAGTTTTCTTCCGCTTCGGACATCTTTTCTTCTATTTTCCCTTGATACGAAATGACAAAACTTGTGGCCGATCCTTTAATCTTCCATTTATTAAGAGGAACTTGTGCATCGCTTCCCGCATCGTCGCGGTCCATACCCACGTCACCGGCTTTGGCTTTTTCTTTTAGTTTAACCAATTTAAGGCCTTTGGTC
>Ga0256826_1003014_pt1 | contig 10149 bp, 9 predicted proteins | sample CV79metaG_FD_185975 | JGI IMG/M metagenome (GOLD analysis project Ga0256826, IMG submission 185975) | Hydrothermal vent microbial communities from East Pacific Rise, Pacific Ocean - CV79 | ecosystem: Environmental > Aquatic > Marine > Hydrothermal vents | place: Pacific Ocean: East Pacific Rise... | reverse complement strand
AGATGATTTTTCTAAACTCTACCAAAGTATTTCTAAAGACAACAACCCTGTTGCAAACAGTATTAAAGAGACCTATCGAGACTATATTTCCCTTTATGAAACCTACAATAGACTACTTGAGTTTACCGTAGCACATCCTCAACTTCTGTCTCAAAAGACCATCTTTACACTTATAAACTATGCCGATATTATTCATGGAGTGAACACCTCTCCTTATGCACAACAACTCAATAATAGCATCAGTTTTCTCTACCTTAACAGTGGAAAGCTTGTTACTTTTGTAATGATAATTGTCCTATTTTTCATGGGTAGCATTTTCTCCAAGGGAGTTTTACGCCTCTCTTTTTTAAACTTTAAACACTACCAAAACAGAAAGTTATTACGTCCTATTCGTGTTTTACTGACAGTAACAGCCTTTAATTACTTTCTTTTAACCTGGATGTATCCCATCACCCCAAGTGAGTTTTTAAGCTCCTTTATTACCTTAGTAAACATCTCTTCCTTAGCCTACCTCACCATGGAACTTCTTGCCTACTTCATTGTGGGTTATGCTGAGACAAAGAGCTCTAGTCAAAATGAAAAAGCCCTTATTTCACTCTCTATTGATGTTTTTAAAGTACTCATTGCTGTCGCTGCTTTTGTGGTCTTTTTAAATAAAATGGGGGTAAGTTTACAAACGGTACTCACTACCTTAGGTATCTTTGGTTTAGGTATCGCTCTTGCGGCAAAAGACTCTTTAGCTAACTTCTTTGGCTCTTTAAATATCTTACTTGATGACACCTTCTCTCAAGGCGATGTAGTAAGTATTCAAGACCTTCAAGGAGAGATTGTTAAAGTGGGGCTTCGCTCAACTCAGATACGGGGTTTTGACAACTCTTTAATTATTCTTCCTAATGCCGAGGTTGCCATTAAACCTATCATAAACTGGAGCAGACGTCGTTTAGGAAAAGAGATTAAGACTGAGATTGCTATCTCTTACAAAACACCTCCTCAAAAGATTAAAGATGTGATTGATGAGATACGTTATATGATCTCTCAAAATCCAGACCTTGTGCAAAATGACGATATTGAAAAGTATGAGAATGAGCCCGGAACAGATATGTTTGTCTCACGAAAACATCTCTTAGGGCTTAAAAAAGATCGGTTTGTTTATCTTCATCAGTTTGATAAAAATCATCTGAGTATCTTAGTTCAGTCCTTCTCTCGTACTACGGACAGAGAACAGTGGTATCAGGTAAAAGAGAATCTGTTATATGAGTTATTGGAGATTTTACAAAAAAGTGAGATTGAGTTTGCTATGCCTGAACAGAAAATACATCTGCTCCAGACATAAAAAAGAGCTAAATTATTAATCTATAAAGGTTACAACCTCATCCATAGCAACCCGTTCAGGTTGGTAAGAGTTCTGAATTGCCTGAGGATCTTCATAACCAAGCACAACAGAGTATAAAAGTGCTAAGTTATCAGGCGCATCCAAGGTCTTAGCAATGATACGTCCATACTCCGTTGTTGAACCTTGTGGACATGAGTCAATCCCATACGCTTGAGCCGCTAACATAAGGTTTTGCATATACGCACCACAGTCGATTAAGGCCCCTTGAGCACCATCAATCAAAGACGTATCGGTAAAGACAAAGAAAACCGTTTGTGCACCGAACCAACGGTAGTTATCGTACCAAAGCTCTTGACGTTTATTCTTATCTTTTCTATCCACGCCCATCTTCTCATACAGACCAACGCCTGTTTTAATACGACGTAGCTTATAAGGATTTTTCCATTTTATAGGGTAGTACTGAATAAACTGATCAACCTCACCACCCGCTTCAATATGAGCAATAATGTTGTCACCTATCTTGTCTAAAACATCTTGGTTAGAGATAGCGTACACACTCCAAGGCTGCATATTTGCCCCCGAAGGAGTCATACTTGCCGCTTCAAGAATCTTCTTTTGAATATCTTTAGGCACAGGTTTATTTAAAAATTTTCTTTTTGATGCACGTAAAGTGATTGCTTCAATAATATCTTTCATACAGGTCTATCCTTAATAATCTATAGTAAAACCAATTCCAACATTATACCCTTCTAAACCTTCAGCTCTAACTGTGCTGACTTCAAGGTAAAAACGTTTTGCCCAAGCAGGCTCTTTAGGGGTATTATAGTAAGCCACAAGACCGAGGTTCATGTACCGACTAAACTGCACCACATCTTCCACATCCCCTTGTATATAGTTCATTTTAACATAAGGCTCAAAACTTACATCTTTTTCTTTGTACTTAAAAAATGGCTTCGTTTCCACACCCATACTCAGGCTCACAACATTAGACTGTGCTCGAAAACTCGACAACTCCTTAAAAGTAAAATCTGACTTGGTTTCATAATGTTTCATACCTGCTTTAAAGTAGGTTCTATACCCAAAAAGCTTTTTTTCATGCTCCGCTAAAAGAAGAAACTTATAGGTGATATTATCATTGTAGTTACTATCGAAAACGTCTTTAATCACATCACCCGGATCATCTTTAGGTGTGATACTCGTGCCCACTCTAGAGTAAATCAAACCCGCACCAATAGAGAAGTCTATGCCCCAATCACTCCTATAACGAAGACCCCCTCCAAGCCCTCCTGTATAGGTTTTAAGCTTATTATCATGGGTTAACTCTATACTAGGAGCATTGCTTGCAGGGGCGACTACCGGTGTTGACGTGATAAGTTTGGTGATGGAGTACCCCACACCACCATCAATAAACCAGTTCATCTTCTCATTAAAAGGCTTAAGATGATAGGTAAAAGGGAGGTTATAACTTTGCATTTTGAAGTTAGACTTCGTAAAACGGTACTTTCCTGAGCTCAATCCTGACTCTTGCGTAAAAATCAATAGAGTATTAATATTAGCAAGATAGATCTTTTCCGCTGTCTCCTCTGCAGGTGTTTTAGCCAGAAGAAAAGAGAAAAAGCCCAATATAAAAAAGAGTCTTAGAAAATTCATACCCGAAGTATAACAGTTAAGATTTAATCTATCTTTCTACCCGCTTTATAATCAATCTTCCATACTTGTTTATCCAAAGAGGTAAAGAGCTGTTTTTGCTTTCCATCTTCTTTATACCGTACCATGCAACGACTCTTTCCAAGTGCAATTACCCTTAGGTCTGTAATCTCCTTGGGCGAAGCATGAAGTAATTTAGTACGAACAGCCTCTTGAACTTCAAGGTCTATCTCCTTATCGGTTCCATATCTTTTTAATTTTTTAGCGAAGCTTTTATCTTTTAAAGCCTTAGAGAGCGCCCAGACCTCCATGGTTATCTTAAACGAAGAGGGCACCATTATCTCCTTCAAGGCTTCAATATCTGCACTGTTCATCGCTTTATAGTAGGTCTTGACAGCCTCATCTGGTCTACTTAACTCACTTCCTTGTGCCAAAAGTACATAAAAAAGAAGAGTGACTAACACAGCTAAACGCATACTAACTACTTGTTATAGGCGTCAATTGCCCCTCTAAAAGCATCTAAGTGACTGTAAGAGCCTGCTTTAAGGTTTTCATACACACGAACAACATCTGAAGGCATTTCCTCCTGAGCATGCTCTAAATCATCAATATCCGTAAGTTCAATATACTCACCGACCATTAAACCACTCAACTCAGACTGATAACCTTGTGCTACAAGGGTGTCATACAACTCTTGTAAAACAGGTACAACAAAAACACCTACATCACTCTCATCTACATTTGAAATATCTACACCATAGGTCTCACAAAGCCCTTGAGCACTATCCATATGTTTCTGTTCTGAACTTTGAATATTTTGATAAACACCTTGACTTGGATAATACTCTCCTAAAGTGATATACGCATCACGCGCAACTTTCTCTTCTTGGTAAATAAACAGAAGCGTATCTTTTTGTGCCTCACTTAAACTACTCGATGTTGTCGTTGTTTGATTTTTTCCATTACCTGCGGCTAATGATACTGTAGCTATAAGTGCCAGACTCATCCCCGCTAATGCGATTTTCTTTAACATAAATATATCCTTTGATTTTTTGTTCAAAAGTATTATAAAAACTTCTATGTAAAAAAATCGTTTATATTAAAAAAAATTATGTCTAAAATTTAAATTTGATATCTAAATGTAGGCGTTGATACGCTTGCGTATAGCTACCCTTGTCTACCCTTGCATTAATATAGGTAACCGCAAGTTGCGTGTTTTTCATTAACTGATACCCTGCCATAAGCTGATGTCCTTTAGACCCTGAATACCCTCCAGCAAAATCTGAATCACTAAAGGCCGCTAAAACAGCATCTTTTTGAGTATCTCGGTAGTAATAACCCAACTTGTAGTCTCCATTATGTTTTAACTTTCCATACATTGCCGAGAAGTTATAAGCAAAATTATCATCCGATGCTGCCGTGTTATAGACAAAATCAGCACCTAAGGCAAACTTATCCGTGACCTTGTACTCACCAAAAATCTCTACTAAATGGTAATCATTCGCGTAGTTTCCATTAGCATCAAGCGTATTTCCTTTAGAGAGGTCTTTTCCATCACCTTCACTATATTGACCAGAATTGTATTTTACATAAGGAGACTGCCCTTTTAGTGAATCATAAATGTTTGCACTTATCCCTACTCTAAACTTATCAAAGTGTTCAATAGCCTGCATAGTGTACAGAGCAACGGTGCTTCCCTCTTGGGCTGGTGCACTCGGGTCTAAATCATGCCGAACATCTTGCGAGCCACTGTTTCTAACAATGAAAGCACCTGCGGTAACATCGGTGTCTTTAAAAAGTTTATACTTTACAAAAGCACCTTCAGGACGAAGGTCATTATCCCAGATCATCTGGTTTTTGTGAGTACGGTAAAAAGGAAGTTTCATCTTTCCTGCTCTTACAAAGTTGTGGTAACCAAACTCATAAAAAATATCAGCAATGTCAATAACCACATTTTTACCCGAAAAACCCTCTCCAAAATCTTGGTTCGTTGAGACAGGGTCCCCTTCACCTGTAGCTAACATAAACTCTAGTTTTACCTGTTCATTTACTGCGGCTTCAAAACCCACACGTACACGGTAACGAAACTTATGTTCTGTGTCATCATTTCCGCCACCCTCTTTAATAATAGTTTGTGAACGAAGACGAATATCGCCCATAAACTTAATACGTTCTTCTAAAGAGATATCTGGCATATAAGGGAGATTTCCACTTAGTAACTCATCTGAGCCATACCCTTCAGCTAAACGTGAGGGTCTGTCGGGGTTTTTATCTTCAACACTCTGCTCTTGTGCTTGTACTACTGAACTTGTTATCAAACTTGTTACTAATAAAATGGTTTTAAATTTCACTGCGTTATCCTTTTAATGCTGAAAGTTTACGCTTGTATTGTCTCTTTTTGGTAACAAAATTGTCATTTTTACACATTATATTTACACATTTACTCTACACCAAAGGAGTTGATATAAGAGTATATTATCACCCTATTTTTTTGCTTATGCTATACTATATCAAAAAAATAAGGTCTTTTTAGTTGCCAACACTAACCACTATAGACACTACCTCTTTTTTAAGTAAATGTTACATTCATTGGAAAACCCGTAACTATGGCCGTAGAGTTGAGCACATTGCGCTACTCATGGCAGTGGCTATCTACATGAATAAAAATATTTACGAAGAAGAACTTGAAAGTGCCCAAGAGTACCTTTTTAAGCTAATGCACGAAGAAAAAGATGATGTTGAGAATGTCATGGAGTACATAAAAATGAAAGTTGGTGCCTACCAAGAAGACAACACTGCTTGGATGAAAGACCGTCAAGAAGCTTTTCGTCTTGTAGTCAAAGATGAAGAGCTCTACTCTTGTATGATAGATATTTTCAAGTCTGATGAAAATTTTGATGAGAGTGAAGAGCTCTTTGAGTCAGCACTAAAGCGCCTCTTATGATAAAGATTCCAAAATCCATTGAAAAAGTCTTTACACTCTTGTTTGACCATGGCGCCTACCCTTTACTAGTTGGTGGTTATGTTCGAGACCATTTTTTAGAAAAAGAGAGTAAAGATATTGACATTGAAGTCTACGGAATTAACTCTTTTAAAAAACTCCAATCGGCTCTTGAAGAACTTGCCCCCGTACACGAAGTAGGAAAAAACTTTGGTGTTTTAAAAATGGACTATGATGGATACGACCTCGACATCTCCCTTCCAAGAACAGAGAAAAAAACGGGGAAAGGTCATACAGGGTTTGAAGTACAAACAAATGGTCAGTTAGACTTTAAAACAGCTGCTAAACGTAGAGATTTTACGATGAATGCCATAGGTTATGATACGAAGTCCGGTTATTTTATTGACCCTTATGATGGTCGAAAAGATATAGAAGCAGGTGTTATTCGTCATATTAATGATGATACCTTTGTTGAAGATCCTCTTCGTATTTTAAGAGCCGTTCAGTTTGCCGCGCGTTTTAACTTCAAACTAGATACTAACACCTTAAAACTTTGCCAAAATATGGTTAAAGAAAATATGCTTGATGAACTCCCAATAGAGCGTATTTTTGAAGAGTATAAAAAACTGTTATTAAAGTCTAACATGCCCTCACATGGTTTTGAACTGCTTGATGAGATGAACGCTCTGTATCCTGAGATAAAAGCACTTCAAGGGGTGGTTCAAGATGAAACTTATCATCCCGAAGGTGATGTCTGGATTCACACTATGATGAGTCTAGATGCTATGGCAGAACTTCGTACAGGTGACGAAAAGAGAGATATCACACTTATGTTAGCTACCCTTTGTCACGACTTTGGAAAAGTTGAAGCTACTGAAGTTATCAAAGGTAAGGTACGTTCTATTGGGCATGAAAACATGCTCGAACCAACACAAAGTTTTATTAAACGATTAAGTGATGAAAAAGCCTTACTCGATGAGATAGAGCCTCTCATTAAAGAACACCTTATGCCATCGGCCCTGTTTAAACAAAAATCTAAAGACCCCGCTATTAGAAGACTCTCAACACGCGTAAACATTGAGAACTTACTTCTTCTTGCACGAGCAGATCACTTTGGCCGTACAACAAAAGATGCTAAGTCCAAAACCTATAAAGCCGGAGACTGGTTAGCAGAAAAAGCGAAAAAGTTAAAAGTGGCTAAGTCTCAACCTGAACCATTTTTATTGGGTCGACATCTTATTGATGAGGGGATGAAACCAGGATTAGCATTTAAAGTTATCCTCAAAGAGGCCTATGAAAATCAACTTGATGGAAAGATTCGTGGAGAGAAGTCAGCTGTTAATTGGTTACGAAAGCACCTAAAAGGCTAGTCTCTCTCCTCTCTCTTCTTTTTTTCATTATGAACAGAAAGTTTCCATAACCAGTTAATGAGATAATACCCGCCAATAGAAAAGACTACAGAATAAAAAGCTGTTCCTACATAAAGCGGAATAAAAATATCTGCAATGTTATCTTTAAACCATCCCATAGTAAGTTCAATATTATGAACACCCTTTTGCATCAGTAAAAAGTTCCCCGTGATATATTCAACATAATAAATAACAGGCATGGTAAATGGATTAGTAATCCAAACTAAAGAGACACCTATAGGTACATTAAAACGAAAAAATGGTGCTACTAGCACTACAGCAAGCATCTGCATTGGCATTGGAATCATGGCAATAAACATTCCTACTAGAACAGCACGTGAGACCATTTTACGATTCACCTTAAGTAGTTCAGGTGGAATCTTATACTTTTTCATCAAAGCATTAAGTTTAGGACTTGAAGATTTATTTTTAAAAACTTTTCGTATCATTTTTCACAATTTATATTATATTTTTTCAGATTATACCGTTTTAATTGCAGGTTTTTGTTGACTTCTTATAAGCATGCCCAGAATAAGGAGAACCATTATAAATATAAACCATAGGTAAAAAGACAAATAGACATTTAAATCTTCTATATACTTATCATAAATATTTTTCTTCTTATAGGCTAATACTATATTTTCTTTTTAATAGATCCATCATGGAGTAATTATATATTTTCTTGTGAATATAATGTGTATTTTTTGTAAAAAGTTAGCTTTTATCCAAGGGGAGAATTGATAAAAGCTGGCTTATAATTTATTGGGAGAATAAATGAATTAAAAAAGAGTAAGAAGGAAAGGGGAGGAACCTTCTTCTCTCTTTCTATGTGTATTATAGAAAGTAGATGTGTGGATAATGTGTAAACTTTACAGTTTACACAAGAATCCAAGAAACTTTTTACTTCGTAAAACCACCACGGTTAGTTTTGTACCCTTTGGTGGATAATGTGTAGGTAAAAAAGTTTTTAGTTTTTAGTTTTTAAGAATGACAATTTAAACTTTAGTACAAACTTAAAACTATGCTCTTACTAACGACTACCTGCTAAGGAACTAAAGACTTATCTTCGAACTATCTATCTCAATTACCGTATGAACATTCCCTCTTGGGTTAAAATCAGCCGTTATTTTCATAAATTTTGGTTTTAGTTTTTTATCTAAAACATCATATATTTCATTAGCTGTGTTCTCGTGAGAGATGTTTCTATCTCTAAATGAGTTAATGTATAACTTAATGGCTTTTAACTCTACTACGTACTCATCAGGCGTGTATTCTAGGTATATTGTTGCGTAATCAGGATATCCTGAGCGTGGACACAAACATGAAAATTCTGGAAGAGTCATTTTTATAAGGTAGTTTTTTTTATGCTCATTTGGCCAGATCTCTAAATCTTTTTCTACATCAAATTCTGTTACTATTTTTTCACCATACTTCATAGTTCTTGCTCCAGTTGGTCAAAGTTAATAATTTTAGAAATCAGATTACCTTGAATATAATCTACTTTTATCTCTTGAAAAAAAGCTTTTGTCTCTTCATTATCGACCATTTTTATCCAGCTTTTCATTTTTATCTCTTCACACATTTTCTGATATCCATACAGTAAAGAGGTATACACAGGTGAATCAATATGTTTTGCAAAAGCTTTATCGAAGCGAATTATATCCACTTCAAGACGTTTTATATACTCTACTGATGAATTTAATGAGCCCACGTTATCTAAAACAAAACGTACGCCTAGTTCTCTGTACTCTTGAAGAATCTCATTATAACGCTTCATATTCGCATAGGTCTCTTTTTCAGAAAGTATAATAATAAGACGGGAACAGTCCACGTTTGCCCTAGTTGTAAGCTGAATAAAACGTTGCAAAAACCTGTTATTTCTTAAAACCGTAGGCGCTATGTTAAAAGCAAAAGAGATATTGTCTACTTTTTTACAACTCATTAATACTTTTTCTAGGATAATCTCCTCAAATTCTCTCTCATAACCCAAACGATTAATAATAGGCATAAAGACTTTTTGATGAATAATTTTATTATCTCTACCGTGCAGTTTAAAACTGACTTGTGCAATATTTTCATCAGCTTCAACTAGTTGAAACATTGAAGAGAAGTTTCTCTCTGCAATCGCATACCTAATGTTCTCTTCAATTTCTAAAATGGTTAAATCATTTTCTGAAATGGTATGAATATATTCACCCTCTTCCATCTCTGTCTCATTAAGTTCAAAAAGTCGTTCAATCAGAGAAGGAACATCCTTACTCAAGCTCTTATCTACAATAGAACCTCTTACTTTAATCTCAATATCATTCATAGAAAAATCATCAAACTTAACACACATCATCTCTAAAAAAGGACGAATGGTATTGTAATTTCCTCTAAGACCTATAAGAAAATCACCCCCTTTAAAGTGTCCAATAGGAAACTTTTCAAAACCCTTATTTGTAAAAAATTTCCCTGCTTCTTTGGCTACAAGTTGTAAGACTTTATCTCCAGCTTGCGTACCATAGCGTGAATTTATATCTGCAAGGTTTTCAATACCGACGAGCACAATACTGTACTTATCATACTTTTTAATATCATCTTTTAAAATAGAAACTACTTTTTGACGGGTGAAGGTATGCGTAATTGGATCAGTTATCTGCTCATCAAAGCCTCTATAAATCATATAAAAAATAAAATAAATCGAAACCGCAAGAATAAAAAGAGAGGAAATATAAAAACCTGTTGGAATTTCTAAAAAGTAGTCACTCAAACGAGTAAACATTAAAATAGTAGCCAATAAAAAGAGAGGAAGCCCTGTTCTAAGGGCTAACATAAAG
>Ga0256826_1003013_pt1 | contig 10149 bp, 11 predicted proteins | sample CV79metaG_FD_185975 | JGI IMG/M metagenome (GOLD analysis project Ga0256826, IMG submission 185975) | Hydrothermal vent microbial communities from East Pacific Rise, Pacific Ocean - CV79 | ecosystem: Environmental > Aquatic > Marine > Hydrothermal vents | place: Pacific Ocean: East Pacific Rise... | reverse complement strand
CAATTGATAGAGTCTCTCTTTCAAAATATCTAGGTTCTGGCACTTTTGAAAGTGATAATAAGTTACTGAAACTCTCTTCTATTGTATCAAATCTATCATTTGATATAAACACTTTAGTACTCTTGTCGCACAAACAAAGAGAAGGTTCAGCAGAGATGTGTAAAGCACTGGATGATAATTTTGCCAAGCTTAGCACAACACCATCTGCTGAAGACAAAGCCGAATTAATAGAATCTATTAAAAATTCGCTGGGTAAAGACAAAAAAGCTAGACAAAAAAACAGCAATGCAACAAGTTATTTATCTCCAGAATATGGTGGTCTATATTTTGATGTTGGTGATTTACCAGAGTATCTCTTGACTGGTAAAGTATTCAACACAAGTTTAACGATTCCAGACGATAATATCTATGCTTTAAACCTTGTTAAAAAATCAAGTGGGGATGCGAATAAAACCGTTTCAAACAGCTACACATATCTTTGTCCTAACGGGTTTTCTACAGTTGCTGTAATTGAAAAAGCCATCATACAAATATCCAACGATGAAACAGTAACAGGTACTCCTGCAATCGTAAGTGAAGCTGCACAGTTGGCAAAAACACTTGGAAAGAAAAATATCCTTTTCGCTAGAGGTGTGAATATAATGGCACCGTCAATAAACAGTTCCAATATTGCAAATCTCAACAACTACATTCTTGCTTCAACTATACTAAAATCAGTTGAGATTGCCAATGAGCAATTTAAGACAGCTTATGGCGACTCAGACAATGCTATTTTTAGCTCACAAGAGAAAGGCCTTAATGTATTGTCGAACTATAGAGAAAAATTGAAAAACAACCTTGTTAATTCGCTTGGTCTCGAAGAATTTATGGGTAGTTTTATACGAGATGTTAATGCGATTAACGTTGCATACGAAACATTAAAAGCTAAAAAATCAAAAAGACAATAGGAATAAATGATGATTAAAAAAACACTTTCAATGCTAATGATATTAACATCATTAGCCTATGCAAACAATACCAAAGACGCAAAAAGTGAGATAGGTTGGAGATTTGGAAACTTTGATGATGTTAATTCAACAAAAGAAGCCCCTAAAACTCAAAAAGAAATTTTAAAAAAAATACTATCAGTTCAAGAGGAGCAGCTTAAAGTACAAAAAGACATACTTGATGTTCTTCAAAAAAGATTTGATCCGCAACCAGAGACTATTATTGTGAATGGAAAACCTTGTATTGCAAACTCTAGTGCTGAATGCTACAAGTGGATTCCAGAGCCTGAAGCAAAAAGAAATCCGGTCATTGCCGAATTTTTCTCGAATCCATCAAAAGAAAAAGCAGCCAAATACCTTCAGTGGTACTCTAAACACACAAACAATGCAAAAAAAGCTGGAGTTGCAATGGTTATGGCTAAGTACCAATACGGAGACAATGCTACAGATTTTAACTCCAAGAAGAATGGTATGCTTGGTTCATTTGGTGAAATATCTCAAGCCAAAACAAGTGCTGATATCAACACTTTCAAAAAATACAATGACATGTTCTATATGAATTTATACCTTGGCAGAGGTTTAGATGTTGACTTGTTTGGAACACGAGGAATCAGAAATGCTTTAGAAAAATTTCCTAAACTTACTCTTAATATTATTTATTATAATCAAGATGTTAAAAATAAGCTTCATGCGATTTCAAAAGAGTACCCTAATCTAAAATTTATTCTCAATTCTCGCAAAGAGTATGTTGACAAAGATTTATTTACCAAGAATGGAATATATTCTACACCTACAATAGAATTGGTACTTAAAAAAGATAAATCGAGACAAATTATTGTTACTGGTAACTTTGGAACAACTAGTATGGTAAAAAATGCAATAGAGTTCTTGTGGCTTAAAAAAGTCATAAAAGAAAACAATTATGCAAGTGACTACAAGGTTTGGGACCATTCAAAGTTTGTTGAAAATACATCATATTCAGAAACTGGAAAAGTATTAGATTTAAAAAAATATCAATATAGAAACACTGATATGAAACCACTTGAAGTACCCAAAGAGTTGACAAAATAAAGATATTACTATAGTATGTCTAAATTAAAACTGTCAAGATTATATCTTTAATAGTTGTTATATATTGTGTAATTTAAATTGCTTGTCTCTAATAACTATAATTTAAAATAAAAGGTTCAAACTAAATGATAAAAAAAATTATCGCTTTTTTAATAGTGTCAGCTTCATTGAATGCTACAGTATTTGACTATAGATTAAATTATGGTTCAGCAACAAGCGAAGATGACTATATTCTTTCATATACTGGCTGTGTGTATAACTATTTTAAAGATAGTGACTTTGCACTAGGGGCACAAGGAGAAATAACACCTCTTGAGTTTTCAGCAAACACTAGCTATTTAACAAGTGTTGCGTTACTTGGTGCTTATGATTTTACGAGAACTCTTCATGGTGAGATAAATGCCGGAGCAAGTGTTATGTTTTCAGAATCTTCTTACTATACAGGCTATCATGTTGGCGGTGTATTTTTGATTCAGACCAATCTTGATACATATATGGAATCTTTACAATTTGGTATATCGGTATCATATGATGCATTTGATGAAGAACTTATAGAAAATGAATTTCAGAGCCAGCTTTTTGTTGGTTTTGGATTCTAAAAAAAGGTAAATTAATGATTAATAAAATATTTCTTCTTGCTGCACTTGCTGTGTCTGTTTTTTCTGCACAGCTTCCAATAAACAGTAAATATGAAATCTCTATAGAAAATGGCGAGTTCACTGTGTTTGAGTTTCCTTTTGACATTAAAAAAACATTCAAAAGTGGCTTTTTACTACAAAAAAGTGCAAAAGAAATTCAAGACATGAAAGATGATGAAAACCAAATAATAATAGATCCTCGAACAAATAAGCAAACTACACACAAAAATGAGATAATTCAAATAAAGCAAGGGAAACGCTCTATGACATTCCTTCCTAAAGCAAGAGGCTCATTTAAACTAGTGATTTGGGGTTTTAAATATCCAATAATGTTCAACATTAAGGTTGTTGATACTAAAGATAAAAAAAGTGAAATGGAAATTGAATATTATTATAAATTTCTTGATTACTCAACAAATACAAAAAAAGCAACAAAGTTTGAAACCGACCCACATGAAAAAGTAATAGTGAAGTTAATTCGAGCAACATATAATAAAAAATTACCATCCGGCTACAAAAGTTCTAGAAGTGCAAGTGAATTTGCTGATAACTTTTTTAACTATACTTTAAATTTTTCATATACTGGGAAAAAGTATACATCCGAGGAATGGCTAATTGAAAATACAACTGACCAAAAAATAGTATTGTATGAAGAACAGTTCACTAAAGACAATGTATTTGGTGTCGCGTTTGAGAATAATATTGTAGAAGCCGGGAAAACAACTCGAATGTACATAGTAAGAAAAAGTTCAAAAGGAGATTATTAAAATGATAAAAAGAAAAATATTAAACTTATTGGTGGCAGGAAGTCTGTCTACAGTGATGCTATCAGCAGAAGATACTATGGTTAAGGGTTTTTTAGAAAAGGCTTTGAAGTCAAATCCATCATTGTCGAATGTAAAAGTGGAAATAAAAAATTCTAAAGAGATTAAAGGGCTTAAGGGCTGGAAGGCTCAAAATGTCATCATTAGTGCAGACTTGAAAGAAAAAGGCAAAGTTAGAAAAATCAACGAACCCTCCACTTATTTTTCAAATGGTATATTTATGACAAATAGCCTCACTAATATGAAAACAGGAATGCAAATTACACTAGAACCTGAATTTCTGAGCAAATACTACCTTGATAAAAACATCATAATTGGGAATAAGAATTCCAAACACAAGGTGATTATATTCTCTGACCCACTTTGTCCATATTGTATTAAAGAGGTTCCTAAGCTCTTAAGAGCCCTAAAAAAGCACCCTAAAACATTTGCTGTATATTACTACGACTTTCCTCTTCTTCGTTTACACCCAGCATCTGGAACTCTTGTAAAAATTGGTGAGTATCTTAGAAGTCAAAATAACATTTCAAAAGTTGATATATTATTGGATATGTATGATTCTGATATAAACCCAAGAGAACAGAATGAAAAAAAGATATTAGAGCATTATAATGAGCAATTCTCTACTCAAGTTACAGTTGAAAATATTAACACTAAAGAAATCAAAAAGAACCTTGATGATGTTAGAAATATAGCAGCAAAACTCAATGTAACTGGAACACCATCTTTCTATTTCGATGGAAACAAAGGTGCACCAAGCTCTTTTAAAACATTTCTAAAAAAATAAAGGCTTAACTCATGGATGGCTCAGATTCAAACATAGCAAGAGATGCATACACATCGACAGATCCCTATGCAACTAAAAACCCATATGCAGGAAGAGATCCATATGCAAACAAGAGCCCTCATGATGAACAAGGTGGCTCTGAGAAAATTCCTTCAATCTATGGTTTTGGTCATTACTGCGATCACTTTTTTGAAGTGGAAAATTTATTTAGAACTAAATTTACTGATGATACTCAAATTCATGCAGAAAAAAGAGACTATGTTGGTTCTGGAGACTTAGCTTCTGTTATTCCAAAGATGTCCAGAATCACAGCATCCACATTTACTATTATATTTTTTGCAATTGTGACAGCTCTTGCATCTATGTTTTTCATACAATCTGATTTAACTCTGTATATATCAATGGTTATCTTCACTTTACTTTTTATTTGGCGATTCGGGTGTCCTTCTTACTTGATATACAACTCAAGACAATACATTATCGGTGATGAATATAAAGGCTTGTACAAGAGCTTCTCAGCATTTGTTAATTTTATAGAATTTACCAATATTGTATTCGCATCCCTCTTTCTCTATTATTCTACACAACAGATAGAAAGCATTAAATATTTGCTAAATATATCTGCGAAGTATTTATACGAGAACTCACCTGTTTTTAATGGATATTTTCTTTCTCTGTATGATAAACTCGAAGGTGATGTTTTTTCTGAAATAAAATACTTGGCCATGCTTTATATGTTTTTAGTATTGGCATATCATGCTTTCTATTTCTATTTCAATCGTGTTATTGTAGAAAGAAAACGAACCGAGAATATCAAAGGCACAAAACTTAAAAGACTCTCTAATCTATACCAAAGAAAAGCCCATATTTTAAATGGCGAAAACTTAGACTAAAAAGGAAAACTAAATGAAGAAAACGATACTTTCAATTGTGGCCATTGGCCTTCTAGCAACGAGACTACTTGCAATTGACACTCAGACAACCGAGAATAAGAGTGTAAACAATATGCAACAAAAGACAGAGTTTATTCTTATTAAAAAAGTAACCATGCTTGAAAAAAGAGTAGAAGAACTTAAGACTGCTCAAATTAAAACAAACATGGAGTTGTCGAAAATTAAAGAAAAATTATTGATTTCCAACGATGTTCTGTCTCTTGGTTCAGTTACTAACTCAGCCAGTAATTCAAAAGGGGTGGCTACTGGCATAGGCTCTGGTGCAGCAAAATTAAAATCAATAAACATCAATGCAAAAAATACAATGAAAGAAAAATCCCTTAGTAAAAATATTTCAGATAGAGACATTGATAAGAAACTGAAAAATATATACATATTAAAGGAAGATACTAGAGGCTATAGGAAAAGTACAGGCTTTAAAAAAGCAAAGAATCTATTCAAAAAAGATTCTTTTGTTTTAATTAGCTCTAGAGGTAAAAAGAGATATTTAACACAATCTGGTTCATGGGTAGATAAAAACTTATTAGGTCAAATCAATCGCGATATCTTAAAACAAGGGAATTTCTATCGTGTCAGCACTTATATGGCAAACTCAAGATCAGATGCTGGTGTTGAAAATGAAATTGAATCTGTTTTTTATAAAAATGACCTCTTATTTATTACGGGTTCCAAAAAAACACTTGAAAATGGCATTTGGAAAAATATTAAAAATGATGGCTACATAAATGCCAGAATCATAAAACCTATTTCATATAAATAAAGGAATGAAATGAAAATCTTTTTACTAACAACACTTTTGTCACTAGGGCTCTGTGCGAGCCAAGCCACATTAACATATTATAAGCTTGGCTCATACGAGTCTGGATATGAACGTGAAATTGGGAAAGAAGATGCTCACATTTTAATCAAATCAGCTTACACTGATACTAAGGTTGCAGAAGTAATAAGTAACCTCAAGAGACCAATTCTCTCAGAAGATGGAAAAGCAAACCACCCTGACTATATAAAAATGCTTGATATTTTAAAAGAGAGCAAAGAGATTTATGCCAAATGGATTGGACTTAATCTTTATGTAAACATACGAAACAAATATCCTCAAAAAGAATACATTAAAAAATATGGCTTACATTTTGCCAATGTTCTTATTTCAAAAAACTATTGCTCAGCTTACCTATTTAAAGGTGATTTTATTGGCAAAACTGGTGCTACATTAAAACAGCAATCCGAGATTTGGCAAAGAGGCATTCAATCAGAGTGCAAAGGGACAAACTTTGAAAAATTCTATCTAGTCTCTAGAAAAAATGGAGCTTTATAGATGGCTAAAAAGAAACCAACTGATGCAGAAAAAGTAAAAAAAATTGTTGAGTTTCGACGTGCACTTCGGGATGTTGAATTAGACATCAAAAACAGAGACAATTCTGAGGAACAGCTAACTCAAAAGAAGGAATTGATTGCTAAATTAAGAACCATTATCTCTAATCTTGAGAATGAATCATTTAGAAATGTCAAAAAAGGTATGTACCTCGGTTTAGGTGTAAACTTATTAAGACAAGAAGATAATGAAATCAAGCCTGTTTATCTCGATTGGGACAAAATCACAAACCATGTCGGCGTACTAGGTGCATCTGGAGTCGGTAAAACAATCTTAATGCTCTCCAATATTAAAGACACAATCGATAAAGGCTGGAGTCCGATTATTGTGGACCCTAAAGGTGGAAATGGCCAAGAGATTGTAAATGCTACATTTTCATATGCTAAAGAAAAAAACATTCTTCATAATACATATTATTTATCTCCTGCTATGCCAGAAAATAGTATTCTTATTAATCCAAATTTTGGCTTAACTAACATTGAAATTGCAACTTCTATTAGAGATATGATGATGGGTGAAAACACGGAAGATTTCTATGGTGACATTACATACAAGGCAATACTTTCTATTCTTATGTGTTTTCAGTTTCTTGAAACAGTTCAAGACGAGAACGGAGCTAAAGCTCGCAAAGAAATAGACAACGAAAACGAAAGACATAGAGACTATATGAGACTCAATAGCCTCTCTTCAAATATAGACTCTGCAAATAATTCTGTCGAGGAAGGTGTAACACACAACATTAAATCCGATGCCATACTACTCCCCAATGATGAGATAACCTCAAAGAGAACACTAATTACTTATAGAGATATGGCCAAAGAAGTTTCTCACAGTAGATTAACAGAGCTTAAAGATTTAGTGGAAAACACTTTCATTCCTGATGATATAAAAAATCTAGCAAAAATGGAAAAGTTGAGAGAACAAGCACTTAATGTAATCGAAGATACTCTTAAGCAAGAAAAGGACTTTTTCGGAAAGGTTTCCACATCTCTATCAACACTGCTAACAAAGTTGTCTGCGGAAGAGATTGGAGATATATTTTGTACAATTAGAACCAATCCATTAATTTCAAAATTGGGTCTACAAAGCGATGAGCAGTTTATACTAATAGTCCAGCCATTTTCAATTAGATTTGGAGATATTGCAAATACGGTAGTTGAACTAATTCTAAAACAAGTAACTACTCTATTGGGAAATGTTGGTAGCACAGAAAGAATAATAAACAGGGTTGCTTTTTTTATAGATGAAGCTGGTGCTGTCTTGTATCCTGATATCACAGACTTGTTTAACAAGGCACGCTCTCTTGGTGGTACTCTATTTGTTTACACACAGTCTTACCAAGATTACGTAGATGCACTTGGAGAGACAAAAGCAAAAATAGTAATAGACAACATTAATACTACAGTTAGAATGCGCATGAATGATATAGATAGTGCGGAAAGAGTGGTTAGCGAACTTAGTACCACTAAAGAATTTGGCTCAACAACCGTTGCATCTACTGGAGGCAACGACTCTAGAGTTATTATACAAAAAAAAGAAGAGGATGTCCTAAGCCCAACAGATGTTACTCTCATGCCAGTAGGTAGAGGTATCGTTAAGTATGATGGGGAAATTATGCTTGTGGACTTTGCACATTATGGGAAAATCTTCTCCGACATTAAGTTTTCTACCAATAAGTATTTTGAAGAGATTGATAGACAAGGTGAAATATCCAACCAAAGGAGATTTTTATAGTGAAAATATTTCCTGCTTTTATCACTCTTGGTTGTATTCTTGTAAGCACTCTCTTTTCACTAGAAGACTTGGGAACATATGGGCCATTATATGACATTAAAGAACGAAACCTTAAGGTGGCCATAAAAGAAGAATTAACAAAGAAAATGCCAGAAATTGAAGAGTATGCGAAAACAATCTTTGAATCAGGGATGATCTATAATATTGATATTCCATTTTCACAAAAAAAAGAAACTTTGGTTAAAAAATTCGCACTTTCACTTCCTGACAAAAACGGAGTTGAACAAATCCATGACGGACAAAGTACTCCTTTTGTAATTAACGATTCATTGTGTATTGTAAACTTTGAAGCTTTCAACATATTAGACGACATCGTGGAACATTTTGGAAAAAAGTGTAGATATGTATTTTTAAATATTGACATCAGAAAAATATCAAAAGTAGAAAAATACAAAGAGCTTGAAAAGTTTATAGGGAATGATATGTTATTTAATATGATGGAAATATCCTCAACACCTGTTAAAATAACACTCAATAATGATGTTATGAAATACGAGTACCTCAACTATAATAATGTTAAAAACAGAACCAAACAAAAACTACTATTAGAAAATTCAGACAAGGATTAAAAATTGGCTAAAAATAAAAATGAAGAAAAATTAAAATTTCACGATATGTTGGAAAAAAAAGAAAAAATGAGTATTCTTAAAGAAGCTGATTATTTTGCATTGACTAATGTTTTAGAAAAAATAAGCAAAGGTAAAAAGAGCTATTTGGTGCTTGGTGATTTCAACTCAATTAATCTTCTTGATATGTCAAGAGAGATGCTAAAATCCATAAAAAAAGTAGACACAAATCTTTCAAACATTAATCCTAAAAATCTACAAGATATAATTGAATATCTAGACTCAATAAAACTTACACTCAGTGCAATAAACGACATAGCAAAACCAGAGTCCAGCGAAGAGCAGTAAAAATGTTAAAAAAGACTGCTTTAATTCTTTTTGTTTTGATTTCAAATATAAACCTTTTTGCAAAAGAATGTTCACTCAGCTATTCAACAATGTATCTAATAGCAATGAATGAAAGGGCTACAGAGAAAGAAATAGGTTATCCATACCTTATCTCGTTTAATAAGAAAAAAGATGCTCAAGAGGCTAAAAAGATATATAAAGAGCTGTTTTTCAACAGCAGAACTCTAGATTGTAAGAATGCTGATAGCTGTACAAAAATTCTCTCATCTTTACTTGATAATGGCTCTGATAATTTAGACCTTGGAGCATTTCAAATCAATTACCACTTTCACAAAATCCCAATAAGTCATTATTTCAAGATTGATAAAAGCTACAGCAAGAGTTGTGAAATAGCAGAAAAATTTATTGACAAAAACAATGTAACTTTTGAAGACCTTGCAAGATATCACTCCTCAACTAAAAAATACAATGCAAGATATGCGAGGGCGCTTGAAATAAACTACAATAAAATAGTTAGCAGATAAAGGGGAAGAATTGAAGCTATTAATTCTAGAGTCACCAAATAAAGCTGAGACAATACAGGCATATCTTAACAATATGGAAAGCGGTTGGAAAGTAATTGCTACAAATGGGCATTTCAAAAATCTTCTAGAAAAAACAATTGCAGTCAAAAAAGTGGATAGTCATTACATTGGTGATTTTGCAATTGATAATAAAAAAATATATGACTTGCTCAAGAGCAATATTCAAAAAGCCAGCTCAATATACATTGCAACTGATGATGATAGAGAAGGTGAAGCTATAGCCAGC
>Ga0256826_1003011_pt1 | contig 10154 bp, 8 predicted proteins | sample CV79metaG_FD_185975 | JGI IMG/M metagenome (GOLD analysis project Ga0256826, IMG submission 185975) | Hydrothermal vent microbial communities from East Pacific Rise, Pacific Ocean - CV79 | ecosystem: Environmental > Aquatic > Marine > Hydrothermal vents | place: Pacific Ocean: East Pacific Rise... | reverse complement strand
GATATAATTACGAAAATTAATTTAGGAAACTTGTATGCCAACAGTTTTAGAAGCTTTAGAAAACCGCTCATCAAAGAGAGCATATACAGATAAAAAAATACCAAAAGAGACTTTAGAAAAGATACTTACAGCAGCAGGTATGACACCAAGTGGTGCGAATATGCAACCATGGATAAGTTATGCAGTAAGCAATAGTGAAACTCTTAAGAAAGTTGGTGATGCTGTAATTGCTAAAATGGATGAGGGTATTGAAAATGATCAATTTATTCAATACTACCCTGTTAAATGGACAAACCCTTTTAAAAAACGTCGCATTGTAACAGGTGCTGGTCTTTATAAGCTTATGGAAGTTGATAGAAAAGACAATGAAACAAGAATTCAAATGTGGAAAGACAACTTCAGATGGTTTGGAGCACAGACTGTAATTTTTGTATTTACAGATAAAGCAAACATAGATGGATCACAGGGTGCACTTATAGATACTGGAGCATATATGCAAAGTATTATGCTTGCCGCACAAGAGTTTGGCATAGACTCTTGTCCTCAAGGAAGTACTACTGAATTTGGTAAAGTAGTAGCAGAAGCTCTTGAGACTCCTGATAATCTTGCACTTTTATATAGTGTAGTTCTTGGGTATGAAGATAAAGAGGCAAAAATAAACTCTTATCAACCTGCTCGTGTGAAACTTCAAGAGAGTGTTACGTTTATAGACTAATTGTAAAACAGACACCCTCTTCTCTATTCTCTACACTTAATGTTCCTGAATGATGATCTTCTATTATCATCTTGGACATATAAAGCCCTAAACCTGTTCCATTCTTTTCACTTTTTGTTGAGTAATAAGGGTCAAATATCTTATCTATTATTTCACTATTTATTCCTCCCCCATTATCACAAATCATAATTTGTTTATCACTTACTTCTATAAGTATAGTAGGGTTAAGAGTTTGTTTGTCTTCAAAATTATCTTTAGCATTTGTTAATATGTTTAATATTACTTGAACAAGTTCATTATCATAGACACTAATTTTACTCTTGTCTTTATAAGTTTTTAGAACCTTTATATTATTACTATATATAGACTCTCTAAGTAAGCCAAGTGCTCTTTGAAGTATTTCACTAAGAAGTAGCTCCTTTCTTGGTCTATCAGGTTTATAAAAATTTCGAAAATCATCTATTATAGTCGTTAAGTTTTTTACATATTCATTAATATTTGCTAATTTACCCAATATATATGTGCAAGATTTGTCTTTTTCTTTTTCACTAGAGTAATCAAAAGTTCCAAGTTCAAGTTTTACCCGGAGATTTGCAGAAGCTACTGAGATTGCACCAAGTGGTTGTCGCCACTGATGTGCAATAATACTAATCATCTCTCCCATCTGTGCCATCCGAGTTTGAGCCAAGAGTTTTTCATCCTTTTGTTTATTTTTTTGTATCTCTTCATTTCGCTCTTGTTGGGCCTCTAATTTCTCACACTGAATTCGTCTCATTCTCTCAGCAAGTGCTAAAGACATAAGCAGAGAATCTGCAACAATTCCTATCTCAACTCCTCTATAAAGATACTCATGATAAGGAATAAGTGCCATAACAGAGAGTGCTGTGAGAAGTGTTCCAATTGTTCCGGCAGATGTAGCTAAAAGATAATAACTTGCCCAATAATTATTATCTAACCAAACCTTCAATCCCATATATAGCATCATGGCACTGTAAGGAAGTGTCATAATAATTACACCCATAATCAAATACTTATATCCACCCAGTAGTACTAAAATTATTGATATGATTACTAAGGCAAATATTCCATACATACTTATCTTATGTAGATGAGTATAATCCTCTTTTGTATTCAAAAATTTTTGTGCAAAAAATATACCTGTACACATATACAAAATCATAAATAGGGGTATACTATTTGAGTTAAAATTTGGAAAACCTTGCCATAGATATTCATATAAATAACCATTATATGCGAGAGTCATCATTAAAAAAGAGCTTAGATACAAAACATATTCACCATACATTTTATTTTTAACACTAAGATATAAAATTAAATTATAAAATATCATAGCTAAAATAATCCCCATAAAAAGACCTCTAATTCCATGTGAAGTACTCTCTTTTTTATAAAATGACACCATAGAATCAATTCCTAACTGAACTATAATAGGGTCACGAGTATGCACTCTTAAATATAATGTTGAATGACCATATTCAAATATATGCTTTATATTTATCTCTTCATGATCTATAGCTCGAACATTAAACTCCTGCATCTTGCCTTGTATATATTTTTTTAACTTACCTTTAGGAGAATAAATATAAAAGTTTGTACTATCTAGCCATGTTGCACCAAGAGTTAAAATTCTCTCTTGAGGGGTTTTAGAGGGATTATAAATATCTAACTTATACCAAAAAGCAGAATCTGAAAAAAAGTGGCTTAGTGCAAGTTCATGTTTACATATAAACTCTTCATCGGGAAGTTCTCTTATATCTTGCAGATCTTTTGATGCATTCACATCTTTATAGTAACTAAGATACACTTCCCTATCTCTTTGTAGATTAAATTCTGAAGATAAAAGTGATGTAGAAAATAGTAAAGTTAATATGATAAATAAATATTTCATAGTCAATCATATATTAAAAATACTTATAGTTTACTTTCTTTTTTTTTGTAGCGTTCTAACATACTCGAATTACCCGAAACTCCTCCACTGTGAATATAGAGTATTGTCTCATCTGTCTGATCTAAAAGGTTTATCCATAAAGATGGTGAATATAAAAGGTCAAATTCAATTCCTGCTTCTATTAGATTTTTATTTATTTTTAAAAACTCAGAATAAGGCTTTGCAAAGTGGTATTTTTTCTTAGGAGATAGTATTACTAGATTTTTTGGTAAATGGTGGAGTGCTGACATCTGTTCTATAAGATAGGAAGCATCTCCAACACATGGTGTAGTATAAACTTTATACTCAGGTAGTGCTAAAGCTAAATAGAGGGCCGTTGTCCCTGTTCCTGAAGGTGTTGCTAGTGCTTTAAACTTATGCTCTTTACTCTGCTCTCTAATCTCATCTGCTAAAACCTGTAAACCCTCTCTAGCACTCTTATCTGCTCCACCTTGATCAACTATAAAAGTACCTTCTTCAAGGTTTAAACGTAATGTTGCTATAAACTCCCTGTAGAGTTCGCCTTCTAGTTCTATATGCTTCATACCTAAGTTCAAGGCATCAAAATAGTTTCCTAGTTTTTGCTCTTTCATTCTAGTATTTAGAGGTTTAGTATAGTAGTAAAACTCCCAAGACTTCTCTTTACACATAGCTGCTATTGCTAACATGGCGTTTGATTGTGTTCCACCATAAGAGATGATTTTTTTTAATTTATTTTTTGGAGTTTGTAAAAGTGTATATAATTTTCTGTATTTATTTCCCGCTAAATAAGGATCAATGAGGTCATCTCTTTTTACAAGAAACTCTCTCTTCTCTAAAGTGATTTTAGAGATAGGAGAGATTTGAAACATAACTTATAAATCTACTATTTAATAGTGGCTTTTTTCTGTAGTGCATCCATTTTTGATTTCATTACAGATTTGAATTTTTCCATTTTTAGACGTTGTTCTATGAAAGACTTAACTTCAGCAAATGCTCTTGTTGCAGCAGTTTTTTTGTCTTCTAAATAGATAACATGAAAACCAAACTGTGTTTTAACAGGAGAGAGTGTAATAGTCCCTTCTTTCATACTAAATACTTTGTCATTAAATGCAGGAACCATCTGTCCTTGAGCAAAATAACCTAAGTCTCCACCTTTTGGTCCACTAGGTCCTGTAGACTTTGCTTTTGCTAATGCTTCAAACTGAGACTTCAGTTTTGCACCACTTAAAGATTTTAATTCATTAATAATAGACTTAGCTTCAGCCTCAGTTTTAACTAAAATATGACGAGCATGAACAGCTTCTTTCTCATTAAATTCGCCTAGATTCTTATCGTAGTACTCTTTTAACTCTTTCTCAGAAATTTTAATTCCATCAAGCTGTTTTTTTTGCCATACTTGAACAGCAAGCTCTTTTTTCATACGTGCTTCAAGTTTCTTATACTCTACTTTATAATCATTAGATTTTAAAATTCCAGTTTTTTTAGCATCACCATAAACAAGCTCTTTTCCTATAAGTTGTTGAAGAACTTGTTGTCTAAATTGTGCTTGTTTTTCAGCTGGGACCTGATTAAATCTACCTTGTGTAGCATTCATTAACTCTGCATCAACTTCTTGTTGAGTGATTGGTGTTCCATTGACAGTAACAAGAGTGTTTGCAGTAGCAACTACCCCCGTTAATAAGATAGCAGATAAAAATTTTGTAGCCGAATTCATTTAGATTCCTTAGTATTAATTCTTAGCAGTTTAATCCTATTTAATTAATACTTATTAAACAAATGAACTTAGGCACTCACTTTTAAGTACTTATTGATTACTTTTTCTAGTTTTTCACGAGTAAGTGGCTTAGGCAGGTAATTATCTAGTCCTTGTTCCATTAACATCTCTCTATCTCCCTCCATAACCATAGCAGTTAAAGCGACGATTGGTGTTATTTTATTTTTACCCATGCTATCCTTAATCTCTTGTGTCGCTTCAATACCATTTTTCTCAGGCATATCTATATCCATAAAGATTATGTCATATTTATTTTTCTCACACATATCTACAGCCTCAACACCATTAGATGCAGTAGAAACTAAAATGTCATAGCCTTGAAGAAGAATCTGAATCAATCTCTGGTTAATTATATTGTCTTCAACAACGAGAGCTTTAACCTTTGATTTTATTTCTACAGGTTCTGTATGAGGTTTTTTCGGATCCATTTTATTTACAGCATAAAGATGTTTAGCGACATTACTTGGTAGCAGTGGTTTTTGAATGACATCATCTACAATATGAGTAAGTTTAGTCTGAAGCTTTGCATCTTCATCAAGAAGTAAAACGATCGGTGCTTTTTTAGAGTATGTTCCAAGTTCTAGCATCCAAGATGAGTCATCCTGATTTGCTACTATATAAAGGGCATCTACACCATCATAAACATGAGAATCAAGTTGGTTTGATTTAACAACATCAATAGCAAAAGAACGAAGATAGATAGTTAAGAAGTTTGCTTCATCGACTTTTGTCTGGTCAAGCAGAAGAACTTTTACTTTTTTCTTCGGCATCATTTTAAAGTTTTGTCCTTTAGATGCTTTAAAATCAAGCACAAAGTTTACATAAGTACCCTCTCCCTCTTGTGACTGAATGCGAAGTTCTGAACCAAGTAAATCAACTAAGCCATGAGATAGTGCAAGTCCAACGCCTAATCTCTCATCTGCCTGATTCCCAGCTGTAAATGGTTCATTTATAAGTGCTATCTGTTCACTAGATATTCCTTTCCCATTGTCTCTAACACCGAAGCCTATACTACAATCACCATTTTGTTGGCGTTTAAGAAGTTTGACTTCGATGATTACCTTACCCCCACGAGGGGTAAATTTAATAGCATTTTGAGCAATAGAATACATCACTTGATTTATCTTTTTTACATCACTTAAAAGTTCTTGTGGTAGTTTAGGATCAATAAAAGTTAAAACTCTAATACCTTTTTCAATACCAGCTACACAAAAGTTATAAGATAGATGTTCCATATCCGGTAAAATATTAAATGATTGATTATCTAAGGTAAGTCTTCCACCTTGAAGTTGAGAAAGGTCAAGAAGAGTTTCAATATTTGACATTAGATTACGAGAAGAGTGGCTAATCATATTTATATATTCACGTTGACGTTTGTCTAAGTCTGTATGTCCAAGTAACTCTATAAAACCTAAGATACCATTCATTGGAGTTCTAAATTCATGACCAATGTTTGCTAAAAACTTTGTCTTGAGTTTTTCAACTTCTTGTGTTTTTAATTTTGAGTTATGAAGAGAGGTAACATCTTCAAGCTCTAAAACATAAAAGTTTTTATTTTTGGAAAAAGTATGACACTTTGCATCTATTACAATAATTTCACCTCTTCCCTTAGAGATAGTTACACGATAACCACTTGACTGATGTTTCCGGATGTAGTCTAGCCAACTCTTATCTGACTCGGTAAAGATCTCTTCGCTTTCACTTAAAAAAATATCTCTTACACTGTCATTTTGTCTATTAAACTCTTCTATATTTTTAAACTTCATACATTTAAAAAATGTTTTATTAGCTCCTATCCAGCCTTCGCCTCGAAAAAAATATAACATCATAGAGTTTGAATTATCGACTATACTTGTAAAAAAGTCCTTATCCAGATAATCTCCAAAGTCAATCTTTTTTCCTTTAGGAGTGTTTGTAGTTATAGTTTTGCTCGATGAAAATAGTGAAAATATACCCATATCTTTCCCTTTAAAATCTGATTATTTTGATTATAGCACAAAATAGTGTAAAATCCATTTTATGAAAAAAGCCACTAAAAAAGAAATTCAAGAGATTCATCAGCTATTTATAGAACGCTATGATGATGCCGTTACAGAACTAACTTACAAAAATGCTTATGAACTTGTAGTAGCTGTTGCCCTCTCTGCACAGTGTACAGACAAGCGTGTAAATATTCTTACTCCACCTCTATTTGAGAAGTATCCAGGGACTAAAGAGTTAGCCAAAGCAGACTTAGATGATGTCAAAGGTTTTATAAATTCTTGCTCATTTTTTAATAATAAGGCAAAAAATATCATCGCTATGGCTGCTCGCGTTGAAGAGTTTTATAATGGGGAGATTCCTCTTAATGAAAAAGAGCTACAGACCCTAGCTGGTGTTGGACAAAAAACTGCAAATGTTGTAATGATAGAGTATACAGGGGCAAACCTTATGGCTGTTGATACTCATGTTTTTCGTGTTGCACATAGACTAGGTCTTAGTGATGACAAAACAGCACTGGCGACAGAAGCAACACTTGTTAAAAAATTTAAAAATAACCTCCATGCACTCCATCAAGGAATGGTCCTTTTTGGTCGCTATATATGTAAGGCAAAAAATCCCGATTGTGACAAGTGTTTTTTGACACAGTACTGTAGAACAAAAGAGACTTTTAAAGTTTAGGTATAAAAAATGCTTTATAAAATTATGATTAAAATAGCTATATTAATAAGTTTAAGTATTATATTTTCGGCTTGTGTAAACAAACATGGAGTATCTGCAAAGTACTATAGTGATTGCAAAGAGTACTATGATTTACAAGGATACTACCATAAAAAGTGTGGAGAAGATGATATCATGACCTACAAAGAGATGGGTGATGCCTTTAAGAAAAAAGTACCTGAACCAACAAGTAATGTCTACTAAACCACTTCTGTATAAATAAAGTAATATTACAAAACTGCCTAGAACTATTTTGTAAGATTACTTTATAGCGATGAATGTTGCAAAGTTCGCCCAGCGAAAGACCACCTCACAGTGACTAAAACCAGAGTTTAACGCCATCTTAATATTTTCCTCCTCACTATAAGGCACAAGAACATTCTCTAAAGCTTCTCTCTTTTGCATTATCTCATACTCTGAATAGCCTTGTGTCTTTTTAAAATCATAATAACACTCTATTAGGTCTTTGTTCAGTTTTGAGTGGTGACTTATAACCTTTTCACTAAAAATAAAAACACCCTCTTTTTTTAAGCTGTTTGATATCTTTTTCACTAACTCTTCACGCACAAGTGGACGAATAAACTGTAAAGTGTAGTTACTTATGAAGACATCGGCTTCTTTATACTCATACTCTAATATATCAGCATTAACAACTTCTATATCTGCACCATATGCTTCACACTTTCGTCTTGCCTGAGCAAGCATTGCTTCTGAGTTATCTAAGCCTACTAACTTGGCATTCACTTCTAAACCTCTGTGTATATTTAAAAGAAGTGAAGCGGTAGAGCAACCAAGATCATATATTATTCCATTTTCACTCAAATTTTTATGTGTAAAAAACTGAGTTATTCTTTGACTCTCTTTATAAAAAGGCACACTTCTTTCTAGCATGTCATCAAAAACAGCAGCTACTTCTTCATCAAACTCAAACTGTTTTTTTATCGGTTTTGCAAATACTTTATCATTCATAATAATTCCTATAGTGTAATTTTAACAAAATTGTTATGATATAATTTAAACAACTTTAAAATTACTCAATAAAAGTGGGAAAATTGATGAAATTAAACATTACTCAAAAATTATTAGTGGTTATTGCTCTACCTATTATTACATTACTTCTTTTTTCAGCAAATCATATAAATGACAAATACAAACTTCTTAATACAAACACCTTAGAGTTTACTCACTTAAAAACGATGCAGATGACAAGTAAGCTTATTCATGAACTTCAACTTGAGAGAGGAATAAGTGCAGGCTACTTACATATACAGAACAGTTCAAATATAAATCAAAAACTAACTTTGCAAATACAAAAGACAGATCAAGCTATACTAGCCTATAAAAATTCTATTCTAACTCTAGATAAGAACTTTCTTTCTTCCTCTAACTTACAGTACATAAAAAATACAAAAAATATTTTAGAGGAGTTGGCTAATATTCGTAAAACAATCTCTACAAAAAAGATACATGCAAAAAAAGCATTTCACTACTATACATTTTTAAATAACAACCTTATACATGTCATTACAGGTTTTGAAATTCATACAAACTCCTATGAGACGAATACACATGTAACAGCACTAAATCAAATCATTCAGTTTGAAGAACTCGCTGGTCAGGAGAGGGCCCTTATTATAAATATGCTATATTCTAAAAATGTGTCTAATAAAGAGATGAGACATCTTTATAACCTAATGGGTTCACAAAAAGACAAATATACTCAAATTATTTTTTTGTTACAAAACATGAACTTGAGTCAATCCCTCAAGGATATTCAAGCTATCTATAAAAACAATCTTTTTTATAAAACAAAACTCAAAATTATAGAGCATTCAGAGAAAAAAAATATTCTTAATGAGGTATTTAAAATCATTGGATATGGAGGAATGATTCATGATTTACTTCAATATAGACAGACTAAAAATGATAAATTCTATAACTCATTTTTAAAGAAAAAACTCACTTTTGATAAATTAATGTCAAATTATTTTAAATATCTTAATCAAAATTCAAATGAGTATAAAATAACTACAGAGTTTCAAAATTCTTTTGAGAAAATCGCTTTAAACAAAAATGCCAAAATAGATCCACTCAAAATACTTAAACAGTATAAAAAACTCGATAAAGTTGAACTATCTTTAGATCCACAAGAGTGGTTTGACATTTCAACCCAAAGGATTAATGCCATAGCAGATATAGAAGACAAGCTCTTTTCTCAAGTTTATTCTTACTTAAAAAATAATATAGAAAATATTTACAACACACTAATATTACAAATTATTACTACTCTTATAACTATTTTTATTCTTATTGGAGGAACACTTTATATCACTAAAAAAATAAAATTTGCTATTAATTCACTGGAAAATGGAATTGATGATTTTTTTAAATTTCTTCGATTTGAGACAGAGAACATGGAAGACATCTCCACAAAATCAAATGATGAGATTAATGATATGGCTCAAAATATAAATAGAAATAGACTTCTCATTCAAGAACATTTAGAAGAGGATAAAGACTTCATTAATGAAATTACACAGATCGTTACTATGATGCGAGATGGTGATTTTAGTGAACGTCCTTACTTTGAGCCAAACAATCCAAATCTTAAAGAGCTAAAGTCTGTTTTTGAAGAGCTCATTGAACTCATCTCCGATAAGATTAAAGAGCAAACAGAAGAGTTAGAGCGTCTAAACTCATCACTTGAAGATAGAGTTTATCATCAGACAATGGAACTAGAAGGGCAGATAAAAGAGATAACACACTCAAGAGATAAAGCTATACAAGCAGAAATAGCTAAGGATGAGTTTTTAGCAAATATGTCCCATGAGATAAGAACACCACTAAACGCCATCTTAGGTTTTGTAACTATTCTTAAAAAACGAATCAAAGAAGAAAAATCACTGAACTATCTTAATATTATAGACACAAGTGGTAAATCTTTACTTACAATTATAAATGATATTCTTGACTTTTCTAAGATTCAGAGTGGTAAATTCACTATCACTAAACACTTTATTGAACCAGTTGAAGAG
>Ga0256826_1003009_pt1 | contig 10159 bp, 9 predicted proteins | sample CV79metaG_FD_185975 | JGI IMG/M metagenome (GOLD analysis project Ga0256826, IMG submission 185975) | Hydrothermal vent microbial communities from East Pacific Rise, Pacific Ocean - CV79 | ecosystem: Environmental > Aquatic > Marine > Hydrothermal vents | place: Pacific Ocean: East Pacific Rise... | reverse complement strand
AAGTTGAGGAGCTCTACTTCTTCCTGTAATATCCATTAGTTTTTCTCTATCAATCCAACCCTCACGTTCAGGTTTTGTTATTGGTAATACTTTTGCACTCATTGGTCTTACTATTAATTCATCTTGTAAACTTAATCTTACTACATTATTCATAGCTTCTTTATTTTGACTCATTGGTCTTTGACCTACAACTTCACCACTTATCATAAAAGAAGCATTATATTTTTCTAATAATTTTCCTGTATATCTAAACATAAATCCATGGCAATCAATACAAGGATTGAATGTTTTTCCATAACCATATTTTGGTTCAAATAATACTTCATCCAAAAACTCTTCTCTTAAATCAAGTATTTCTAATTTTACACCTATTTGATCACACATACTTTGCATATGCTCTAATCTATCTTTAGTTGAACCAAAACCAGTATTTATATTAACTGCGACTACTTCAATTCCTTGATCAACAACTAATTTCATAGCCAATGTTGAGTCAAGACCTCCACTAAATAATGCTAATGCTTTCATAGTTTTCCTTTTTATTTAAATAATTTAATAGGATTTATATACCTATTACTTTTTGTTGCTTGAAATACTAGAGTATCATTTACTCTTCCAATAACATAACCTTTTGGTACCCATTTACCAACTTTAAGCGATCTTGGAATATTACTAAGCTGCGAATATACTGTATGCAATGCATTTGAATGTTTTACAATTACAACATTACCTAAAGTTCCAGCATTGTTTTTTGCATAAATTACTTTACCTTTTAATATGCTGTAGACTTTAGCATTTTTAACTTTTGATTTCATTGAAATTGATTCATTAAATAATTCAATTTTATAAATAGGATCATAATATTTACCAAACTTTTTGGTTATTTTATATGACTTTAATGGAGATATTGTTTTCTTCCCATTATATGAAGCTATTTTTATACCTTTTATAGATGAACCTATATTTTTAACCTTAGTATGTTTATTGTTATTTTTACCAATTTTTATACCCTTAGGAGCTTTTTTAGTCTTTTTATTTTGTTTTTTACTTAATGCTAGTTTTTTTAATCGCTCTTGTCTTGCAAGTTTTTCTTTTAGTATTTTTAATTTTAGTCTTTTTGTTTCTTTTACTTTTAGAATTTTAAGATTACCAAGTAGGTCACTCAGTTTATTTTGTTTACTTACTATTTGCTCTAGTCTTTTTTTATATTTGGTATTTTTATTTTTTAATTTATTTAATGAACCAGAAAGCTTTTTTGTAAGTTCTCTGTATTTTTGTTTTTGTTTTTCTTGTTCTTTTATAAACTTTATTAGTTTTTTTGATTTTATATCATTTTTTCTTTTGTCATTTTGTAGTTGAAAATATGTAAGATTTGATTTGAGTATTTTATCTTTAGAATCATCTAAAATAATATCAAATTTTTCTTTATTTATAATATCATGTAAAGATTCTTGGTGAACTATCTTTTTACCAAGTGTTATACTATAGTTTTCAATTATTGAGTCAACTAGCTTTTCTTCAGTTTTTTTTGTATTTTGTTTAACTTGATTTGATTTCTTTTCAAGTTTTTGAACACTATTTAATGCTTCTTTTAATTTTTGTTTATTAAATGATAAATCATTTGAAACTTTTTGTAATTTATTTTTAATACCATAGTATGCTTTTTCTTCATTTTTAATTTCAAAAGCTAGTTTTTTAATTTCTTTATTTGTTTTCTTTTTAAATGCAGATTGTTTTTTTAAATTATTATTATTTATTTTAATTTTTTTATCAATAGTAGATGCATATCCACTAACTAAAAATATGTATATAAATAAAATACTTTTTAATAACATAGACAATCTTATTTTAGTCTATGTTTAAGAAGTATTCCAAATACCGTTGTAAATGATATTACTAACGATATGAAAAATACGCTTGCTATTTCTATATTTGTGAAACCTGTAAGATTTTTAGATACTATTTGTAATAATTCTGGTTTTAGAAACTCTGATAGATTTTTGTGTAAGAAATATACAATTAAAATTACAAATATACTTGATATAAGACTAGAAAATATAGCAATATTTATAATAGGTTTAGCTCCATAGTATATACTTCCACCATGTAGTTTTATAATAGAAAGTCTATTTGAGTGTTCAAAAAACCATATTTTTACATTATTAAGCATTAGTAAAAATGTAAATATAATAATACAAATAAATAAAACAGCAACTACAGACTTTACAAGAAGAAATAATGAATAAACATTGTCATGATTTTTAGAAAAAGTTTCAACTCTTTTGATACCTTTAATATTTTCTAATGTAATTTTCATTTGTTTTAACTTTGAACTTGTAGGAAATTTTTCAAGATTTATTGTATAAAAATATGGTAGTTTTTTTTGTAATAATTCAAAAGTACCATTTGATACATCATTTTTAAAGCTTTGTAAAATTTTCTCTCTTTTTAAATGATTTATTGATCTGATATTTATGTTACTTTTTGATATTAAATCAGATTTTATTATAGGAGTTGAAGATACAATAATAATAGAATAGTCATTGTTAATACTGCTTTCATATGAACTAACTATTTTATTAATAGATAAATACATGGCAAATGTAAATAACATAACTATAAGTGGAATAGTAAAAGAAATAAATCGTTTAAGATTCATATACTTCTCCTGCACTAATAGAAAATTTTCTAAATGATAATCCAAAATTATCTGGTATTCTATGTGTTACAACTACAACTGCGATACCTAATTGTTCATTTGCTTTTTTAAGTAAGTTCCAAATTACATCAGCAGAATAATCATCAAGGTTACCTGTTGGTTCATCTGCTAATATTAGTTGTGGATTATGAGATAATGCTCTAGCAACTCCAACTCTTTGTTGCTCACCTCCACTTAATTCATCAGGGTAGCATTTCGCTTTATTTGGTAGTTTAACATGCTTTAAAAGCTTATGAGCTTGATCTCGTGAAAGTTTATCACTGTATCCATTTATTTTTAATGGCAGCATTATATTTTCTTCAACAGTATATTCTTTGATTAGTTTATAATCTTGATATATTATTCCTATACTTTTTCTTAATTTCTTAAGTTGCATATTTTGAATATTATTTAAATCAAATTTATTTACTAGTAGAGTGCCACTTTTTAATTTAATATCAGAATAAAATGATTTTAATAAAGTTGACTTTCCACTACCACTAGAACCTGTAATAAATACAAAATCTTTATTGTTAATTTTAAATTTTGCATTTTGTATGATGTCTTTTTTATTATCATATCCTAAACATATATTATTTGCTAAAATCATAATTAAACCTCATTTAATAATTTATTTATTAATTTATGTGCATTATAGTTTGGAGTAGTTGGTATTGGGTTGTTTTGAAAATACTTAACACTATCATTTTTAAAAATTACAAAAATACTAAGTGGTTTTGTAAAACTTCCCATTGTAATACTAAGAATTGCTAAGTTTTCATCTTTTATATATACTTTATCAAAATGTACAAAATAATTTTCTTTTACCATTGGAGAAAAGTTTAATTTTTCTTCAAGACAATAGAAATCTATTTTGTGATTAATATCAAATGAAAAATCTTTTTCAATCTTAATATCATCAGAAGTTTCATTAGAATAAATAGTTAAATCCCAAATATCTTTACCTTGTTTTTTCCATCTATCTTCGTATTTACTAGAAATTGCTAATTCTTGGTTTTTTACAATTGTATGTTTATTATTAGTATATGATTCAAGTAATTCTTTTGAATATTCATAGTATTTTGGACTATCTGTTCTAAGCTCTAATGAACCATCTTTTTTCAAAGCTCTTAAGCATTCATTGATAAACTCAATACTCATTACTCTTCTATGTGGTTTTTTATCCCACGGCACGGGAAAGTGTACAAATACTCTTGAAACGCTATTTGAGTTTAAAAATTCTAAAAATAATCTTGCATCATAATTTATTGCATAAACATTTGTAAGTTCTAAGATTTTTACTTGTTTTAGCATTTGTTCGATTGATGGAGTATGTATTTCAAGACCAATATATAATATATCAGGATTTTGCTGTGCTTGATAAAGCAAGTGTCTTCCACTACCAAATCCTACTTCAACACATATCTCTTTTGTTGTTTTGAATTCATCAACAAAATAAGATATATCTTTTAAAAATTCTTTTTTAGGTTCTAGTTTATTTTCATTATTAGCAGTATTAGAAAACAATACTTCTGCAGTACAAATCTTCGCATATGCATTAAGTGCTTTTTTTGCAATACTAATAGGTGTAACTCTAGTTGCTTGATCTATTTTAATTAAGTTTTTATTGTCTTTAATTTGTTTAGTAAGAAAAAATGATTTATCATCAACACTAACACATATTTTATCTTCAAGTTTATTTTTTACAATAAAATTAAAACTTACACCGTCAATATCTTTTGATAAATTTATATCTTCATGTCTTGTACATAGTAGATGTGGCATTTATTATTTTGCCTTTTTTAATGGTAATGATAAATAAATTGGAGATGTTTTTTTAGATATTAAACCATCATTATCAACAGCTTGTACTGTAAACTTATATTTAATACCATCTTTTATATCGCTATCTTCAAATCTAGTATTTTTTACACCATTATAAACTTTCGTTTTAGATTGAAATAAATTTTCTTTTATAGATTTTTCAACAATATAAGATACTGCTCTGTCATCTTGTGCTTTCCAATTTATAATTACAGTATGTCCTTTTATTAGCCCAAGAGTTATTTTTGGAGTTTTAGGTATATCTGCTGTTTGTCCTATTATTGATTGTAGTGTTCTAATATCACTTTGTAATCCATCTTTATCAAAAGATGCTATTTTGTAATATCTCTTTGCATTATTTCTATTTATTTTATGAACAAAAGTATTTGCATCTTTTTTAGTAGTTGCAATTCTTTTAAAATACATATTAGCATTTGAACTTGCAAATATATTATAACCTGCTACATTTTTATCATCTAGATTTTGCCACTTTAGAATTATTTTTTTTGCTAAGTTTGTAGAAGCTTTCATGTGCTTAGTGTTATTTGGTAATGCTCTTGTTGTTGCTTGTATAGGTTTACTTGGTTTTGAAATAATATTATTAAATGTAACACTTATAATTCTATAAAAATAAGTAAAATCATCTTTTAGGTTTGAATCAATATATTCTGCACTTAGTCTATTTTTAACTCTTTTTATTGTTTCCCATTTCTTTTTAGATTTATTAGTTCTTTGTATTATGTAATATTTTATAGAATGATTAGTATGAGGTCTCCACAATATTTTAACTTGTCTTGGAAGGTTACTAATAGCTAGTGAAAAACTAATTGATTCTATATTATCTAATGTTCTTGCTTTTATTAGTTCTGTAATATCTGAATGTTTCCCATTTTTACCAATTGTAGACATTGTATATGCATATATAGTTTTCTCTTTTAAGTTTGTATCTACATAGTGAGATATATATTTATTTTTAAGTGAAGCTATTTTTTTAAGCTCTTGATTATCTGAATTTTCAGTTTTTCTATAAATGTTATATCCAGATATATTATCAGAATTATATGATTTCCATTCTAATGCAATTGCATTAACATCAGAAATAGTTTTTATACTACTTGAATCAATTTTAGGTAAATTATTATCTATATTTGTTTTATATGAAGTTGATAAATTATTTGTACTACAACCAGCTAGAAGCGTCAGTAAAGCAATTAGTAATATATTCTTTAGATATTTTTTCATTTATTATTTCCTTATCAAAGTTTTGTTCTATTAAGCTATTCATATTTTTGGGAATATTTGCTACAACTTTTAATGTTTGTTTTGTATTTGGATGAATTAAATACAAACAATAAGCATGTAAATAAATTCTAGTGATACTACTATCATTGCCCTTAAAACCATATAAAGTATCACCTAAAATATGTCGATTTATAGACTCAAGATGTACTCTTATTTGATGTGTTCTTCCTGTATAAAGTTTTGCTGCTATTAGTTCATATTTATTTGAAGTATCTTGTGTATTTTTATTTGAAATAAGTTTTGCAAATGCTGTTTTGGCATGTTTTCCATGTGGTACTATTCCCATTTTAAGTCTATTGTTTGGATTTCTGTATATTGGTTTATTTATAACTGTATTATCTTTTAATGGAATATCTACAACTGCTAGATAATATCTACCCATAGTTTTATCTTCAAGTTGTTTTGAAAGTGCAACATGTGCTTCATTTGTTTTTGCTATAACTAAAACTCCACTTGTACCTTTATCTAGTCTATGAACGATACCATGTCTTTCTTCTCCACTAATTGTTGATAAAGATATTCCATAATTTTTAAGCCAATCCACAAGTGTAGGTTCATTTACACTTGGCGCATCATGTACAATCACACCACTTGGTTTATTAATAACAAGCATAACATCATCTTCATAAAGTACTTCAATATCAAAGTTTACTTTTTGGGCAACAGTTTCTTGTATTTTTGGTAAAGTAACTATTATCTCTTGATTTAATTGTAGTTTAAGCCCTGTTTTAACATTTTGTTTATTTGTAATTTTTACAAAGTTTTTTTTAATAAGTTGTTCTATTTGATTTCTGTTTTGGTTGAGCTTTTTACTTAAAAATTTATCAAGTCTTATGCACTCATCTGCAATAAAGGTTTTAGTCATATTTAGCTATTCTTTCAGTATGTATTTTTTTGATAAACGAATTATAACACATTTTAATTATGAACTAATTTTAATGATATTACCTTTAATATTTTTATCTCACTTTTTAGTAGGTGAGATTAGTGTAATGCTTGCTAATAAACAGTTATTATACTTTTCAATTTCTCTTATAAGTTTTTTAATTATTTTTTTATTACCTATTCGAAGATTTATACATTTTATACCAATTCTTTATTGGATAGGAATAATATTATTACTTGCGGTTATATTTGTAGGAACTACAAAGTTGGGAGCTACAAGGTGGCTTTCTATACCATTTATTAATCTTACAATACAACCATCAGAGTTATTTAAACCTATATTTATACTTATGATGGCTTATTTGGTATATAGAAATCCACCACCTAAAGATGGATATGATTTGAAGATGTTTGCTATGCTATCATTTTATATTATATTACCTTTTCTTTTAATTGCAAAAGAACCAGATTTGGGTACAGCTTTAGTATTATTATTTGTTGGTTTTGGAATATTATTTATTGTAGGAATAAGATTAAAAATTATAATTATAATAACGTTAATATTAAGTATAAGTTCACCTGTAATATATACTTATTTAATAAAAGATTATCAGAAAAAAAGAATACATGATTTTATAGCAGAAAAACCAAGTTATCATGTCCAACAATCAATAATTGCTATTGGTTCTGGTGGAATTTTAGGACAAAAAAAAGAAGAAGCAACTCAAACACAATTAAAATTTCTGCCAATTGCAACTAGTGATTTTGTATTTGCATATTTAGTAGAAAGATTCGGATTTATTGGAGCTAGTTTTGTTATAATATTATATGCTGTACTGATATGCTATTTATTATTTTTGAATTTTTATTTCCCAAAAGATTATATTATAAATGTATTTGCGAGTGGAATAGGGCTATTACTATTTTTTGATATGAGTGTAAATATACTTATGGTAATTGGTTATGCTCCTGTTGTTGGATTACCATTACCAATGTTTTCTTATGGAGGAAGTTCTTTTATAAACTTTATAGTAATATTTGCAATATTAGAAAATCTTTTAACATTTAGATTTATTGCAGGGTATGATCAGATTAGGAAATTTTAATGCATAAATTAATCTCATTATCTAATCCTTTTGTTGTATTTATTTTATTTTTAATAGTAGCTATTTTTAATATAATTTTATCAGTTCATTTTATTACTATATTATTTGCAGGAATAATATTTACTAGTTTTATACATAGTATCAGCTTTAAATACTATTGGTCATTAGTATTTTCAATCTTTGCTTTTGTTTTTATAGAAATTTCCAATGGACTAAGTATTGGTTCATTGTCTTTAGTATCATTTTTCATATATACTTTTATAGTTCCTAAAATTGGGAACTATTTAAAGTCACAGATATTTTATTTTGGAATACTAAATATGATATTTTATATAGGTGTTTTTTTATTATTTAGTATTAATAGTGAAATAAATAATATTTTAGTATCTAAAATAATTTTAAACTTTATTTTAGATCTTTTTTTAGTGAGTTTTTTATGAGAGTAAAGTTAATAATATATTTTGTTATATCTGTTTGTTTGTTGTTACTAGTTAGAGTTTATTATTTAAGTATAAAATCAAATACTTATTATGAAGAATTATCTAAAAAAAATTATATTAAAACAAAATATAAAGTAGCTCCTAGAGGAGCAATTTTAGATAGAAACGGTAAGATATTAGCGCAAAATAAAATTGGCTTTTCTATACTTATCAAACCTCATATGCGAAAAATAAAATATAAAAAAGATTTAGAAAAGATTTTACAAAAGATAAATAAATATTTTCCAAAGTATACATATAAGAAGTTGTATAAAGAATATAAGAAAAATGATAGTATTTATAAACATGATTATATAACAGTAGTTGATCATATACCATATGATAAATTTTTTCCACATTATGCAAAATTTAGTATAAGTGAGTTTGTACAAATTGAATCATCTGGGAAAAGATATTATCCGTATAAAGATGTGGCAGCACATATCCTTGGATATACAGGTAAGGTAAATAAAAAAGACATATTAAAAGATAAAGATAAAATACATTATAAAAGTATTGGAAGAAGTGGATTAGAAAGATATTATAATGATACCTTACAAGGTACTTTGGGTAAAAAACAAGTAAAAGTTAATGCACTTTATAATGTAGTAGAAGAATTAAATGAAACAAAAAGTAAATCAGATGATATACAAATAACAATTGATATAGAACTTCAATCTTATATCCATAAATTATTTAAAGACAAAGCTGGTGCAGTTATTGTTATGGATGTAAAAACTGGGGAGATTTTAAGTGCAGGATCTTTTCCTGAATTTGATAACAATATTTTTGTAAATGGTGTTAGTTATAAAAAATGGCAAGAGATTATAACGGACCTTAATCACCCATTTACTAATAAACTTGTAAATGGATTATATCCTCCTGGTTCTATAATAAAAATGGGAACAGCATTATCAATGTTACAAAATGGAATTAATAGAAAATTTAATGTTCATTGTAGTGGAGTTATAAAATTAGGTAAAAGAAAGTTTAGATGTTGGAAAAAGTATGGGCATAGAAAAACTGATTTTAGAAAAGCTATTAGGGAATCGTGTGATGATTTCTTTTATAAAGGTAGTTTACAAATAGGGATAAATAAAATATCAAAAACACTTGATAAATTTGGTTTTGGACATCAAACTGGAGTTGATCAACCAAATGAATTTAGAGGTGTAAATCCAAATAAACTTTGGAAAAATAAAAAATATAATCAACCATGGTATATTGGAGAAACAGTAGTTTCTTCTATTGGTCAAGGGTTTATTGCTGTTACACCAATGCAAGTTGCAAGATACACTGCTGCAATGGCTGATGGTATTTTACCTAAGCCACATTTTAAAATTGATAATAGTTTAATAGATAATATTGATTTAAAAATAAATAAAAAAGATTTAAAAATAATTCAAAATGGAATGTATGATGTTGTAAATGCAAAAAAAGGTACTGCTAAAAATTATATAAAGTCTAAATTAAAAATTGCAGGAAAAACAGGTACGGCACAAGTTGTAGGAATTCCACAAGAAGAGAAAAAAAGAATGAAAGAAAGTGAATTAAAGTATTTTAATAGATCTCATGCTTGGCTTACTACTTATGCTCCATTTAAACATCCTAGATATGTTGTAACAGTATTAGTTGAACATGGTGGACATGGTGGTTCTGCGGCAGGTCAAATTGTAACAAAGATATACAATAAGTTAATAGATTTAAATTATATTAACAAATAGTAATACCTTCTTAATCGAGACTGTAAAACTAACTGTGTAAACCTAAAAAAATGATTATTTGATATACTATCAAATATGAAAATAAATTAGGATTTACACTATGAATTTATTAAACACTGATGAATTAAAAAGACAAATTGC
>Ga0256826_1003008_pt1 | contig 10160 bp, 11 predicted proteins | sample CV79metaG_FD_185975 | JGI IMG/M metagenome (GOLD analysis project Ga0256826, IMG submission 185975) | Hydrothermal vent microbial communities from East Pacific Rise, Pacific Ocean - CV79 | ecosystem: Environmental > Aquatic > Marine > Hydrothermal vents | place: Pacific Ocean: East Pacific Rise... | reverse complement strand
AGATAAAGTTACCCCAAATGCCCCAAGAGGAATAAGTCCTATCTCAATGTAACGACGAGAAAAACGTCCTACCAATAAAGAACCCACAACCATACCTACACCTGAAAGTGCCAAGACACCTTGTGCCACAACAGTATCGTTAATGCCCATTTTTGTTTTGAGATATTCACCAAAAATAGCCACAACCAATTGAGAGATTCCCCAAAAAATTGAAAGCCCAATAATAGAAAGCCAAACGGTCTCACTCTTACGTAGTAGTTTTAGGTTTCCTCTTAAGTAGGTAAGGTTTGCATATTTTTCGGCTTTAAAGTGCATACTTTTTGTTACATTTGCACTTTTAACCAATCGTAATGCCAATAAAAATTCCATAACAGATGCAAGGATAAGTGCAAAACCTAGAGGATAAATATATTGTAATATCTCGCCTGTCGCTTTCACCCCTTTAGGTAAAAACATCTCAAAAAAGTAAGAGTAGATAACAGCTCCAGCTAAAATGGAAACAATAGTTACTGACTGTACTACAGAGTTTGCTCTTGTCAACTGCTCTTTACCTGTCATCTCTTTAATGAGTCCATACTTTGCAGGGCTGTAAATGGCTGATTGTGCTGCTAAAATGAAAGTTAATCCAAAAGCAACCCAAAACCAACCCATAATGTATGAAAACAGAATTAACGTTGTTATTCCAATGGCAGCCAATGAGGCAACACGAATAATTTGAACTTTAGAGTATTTGTCGCTCAAAAAACCAGCTGGAGAGAAAAGAAAGATAAAAGGTAATAAAATAAGTCCATTGACAATAGCTGTCAAAACAATTAACTCTGTTCCCTCATACGCTTTAAAAATAGTATTTTGTAGAACAATTTTATGTCCTAAGTCTGTCATTGCATTTAAAAACACAATAAATATATAAGGGGTAAACCCTCCAATTCGAAACAGTTCTCGCATATTATATTTCCTTATTTTTTAAATCCATCTGTTTTTGATGTTCTTTCATTGTGTGCATATTAAAGAGGTAGGGTTTGAGTGTTAAAATAGAGTCAAAAAGTAGTTCATAATGTTCATTGTTTAAAGTTTTATCTTTTTCTAACATCTCTGAACCTAATTCATATTCAATTTTTGCTAACTCTTTGGCTGTTTTAACATAAGCGTCAAAAAGCTTTACATCTAAACCTAGTACTTCTGCTCGGTTAAACACTCCTACTAATTTTAGCTCTTGCGTTGTAAATCCATTTTCTTGTCTAAAGAGTAAACCTCGTTTTAAATAATCATCTAATCTATTTTTTGTTAATCCACTTAACTCTAAAAACTCTTCATCGTTATACCATTTTCCATCTGTAGTGCCTGACATAAGTTCTAGTGAACGGAGCATCATAGAGAAATCATCTGAAAAAGTAAATTTCTTCTCTTTGAAGACTCCCTGTATTTGAGCGATAGAGTATGAGAATTGACTCTGTAAATATTTAATAAATTTAATAATATTAATACAAGATTCATCATAAAGATGTAAATTTGGCTTTGGTTTTTCTGGTTCAGGTAATAACCCCTCTTTTACATAAAAAAGTATGGTTGACTTACTTTCACCTGTCTCTTCCATAAGATGTTTCATTTTTAAAGACATTGTTGACTCCTAGTATTAGGGTGATAGTATAGATTAAAAAGTTAAAATTGTCAAGTGTAAGGCTACACTTTTAAATTAATTTGTTTTATAAAGCTATTTAGCTATAATCTTTATCAACTCAACAGAAATTAAAAATGGACAAATACTATGAAAAAAATTCTTCCTATTCTTCTCTTTTCCCTTATTAGTGCGCATGCACAAATTTTAGATGCTATTGCTATTGATGTAGAAGGTGAAGCCATCACTACACTCGAAATTCAAGCTGTACAACAAAAAATGAACATGTCGAAGCAAGCTGCTGTGGAAACACTTATCAAAGATCGACTTGAGAAATCAGCTATAGAAAAAGCTGGTATTACTATTGATGATGCAGAGATTCAAGAAAAAATCAATACTATTGCCAAAGCAAAAGGGTTATCTCAAGCCAAAATGAAAGAGATTCTTGCAACAAAAGGCTTAACTTGGGAAAGTTATATTGAGCAATTAACTACGGGAATGAAAAAAGAACGTTTCTTTCAAGAGCATATTCTTGCAACCATTGAAAGACCAAGTGACAGTGAACTTGAAACCTTCTATAATACTCATCGTACAGAGTTCTCAAACGCTCCAAGACAAATGAGTTTGGTTGTTTATCATAGTAATTCAATGGAGAGTTTAAAAGCGTCTATTGCTAATCCAATAAAACCTATTTCAGGAGTGAAAAAGAAAAATATTTTAGCAAGCTCAACAGAGATGAGTCCAGCACTTGTAAATCTTATTGACAAAACGGCAGTTAACTCTTTTACTATGCCTGTAGACACAGGAAAAGGATTTGTATCTTACTTTGTAAAATCAAAAGGAAGTGGACAAAGTGGATTTGAAGCTGTTAAAAAGGCTGTTGCTGCACGATGGGCACAAGAACAAAGAGTACAAGCTGCACAAGACTTTTTTAACAAACTAAAAGCTAATGCAAACATTAGAGTGATTCGATTATAATTATAAAAATATATTTCAAAGGTAATAGATGGGACTAAAAGCAGATAGCTGGATACGAGAAAAATCATTAAATGAAGAGATGATAACTCCTTTTTGTGAGGCACTAAAAGGTGAAGGTGTTGTCTCTTATGGACTCAGTTCCTATGGTTATGACATTCGAGTTAGTAATGAGTTTAAAATCTTTACCAACATCAATGCAGAAGTAGTTGACCCTAAAGATTTCAATGAAAATAATGTTGTAGACTTCAAAGGTGATGTCTGTATTGTGCCTCCTAACTCTTTTGCTTTAGCTCGTACTATAGAGTATTTTAAAATGCCAAGTGACACCTTGGCAATTTGTCTTGGGAAAAGTACCTATGCACGTTGTGGAATCATTGTTAATGTTACTCCATTTGAACCAGGATTTGAAGGTCATATTACCATTGAGATTTCAAATACTACTCCTCTCCCTGCAAAAATTTATGCAAATGAAGGAATTGCACAGGTACTCTTTTTACAAGGTGATGAGCAGTGTGAAACAACCTATTCTGATAGAAAAGGTAAGTATCAAAGTCAGACAGGAATCACATTGCCTCGTATTCTTAAAGAGTCTTAAGGTTATTAGAATATAATAATTCATAACAAAATTTTTAAAAGGAAACACAATGGGTTTTTTCGATTTTATATCAGATGCAGGTAAAAAGATATTAGGCAAAGGCGATGATGCTGCTGCTATTAAAGAAGAGATAGAGAGTAGTTTTGAGAACTTACCAGTAGATGGTTTAGTAGTAGGTGTAGAGGATGATACTGTAACATTAGCAGGAATTGCTCAAGACTATCCTACAAGAGAGAAAGCTATTTTAATTGCTGGAAATGTAGAAGGAATTGCACAAGTTAATGCAGAGCAATTGGTAACAATGGAGCAAATTTCAGAAGAGAATGTAAGAGAAATCCCAGAAGAAATTTTTTACAATATTGTAAAAGGTGATACTTTATGGGCAATTGCTTCTAAGTTTTATGATGATGGTAGTAAATATACCCATATTGTAGATGCAAATATTGAAGTTATTAAAGATGCTGATTTAATCTACCCTGGTCAAGCAATTAGAATTCCTGAAGTTCTAGCATAAAGTAAACATTAAAAATGCCTAGATTTTTCTAGGCATTTTTATCTAATTCTACATCAATAGCTAATGCTTCCATATCTCCATCTACTTCTTTTCGAATCTCTACACCTTTTACGCCAACATATTTTTGAACAACTTCCATGATTTCAGCTTTCATTTCATCCATAAAAGGATAACCATTTGTTCTATCTCTGTCAGACATAATAGCGATAGTTAATCTATCCTTTGCAACTGATGCACTTTTTTGCTTCTTAAAAAATCCAAACATTATTTAAATATCCCTGCTATTCTTTTAAACAAACCAGCATCTGATATTTCAATATTTTTCATGTCAACTTTTTGCCCACATAAACGACCAGAGATACGTGTATATGCTTGTCCAGCAATTGACTTCTTATCTAAAATAACTGGTTTACCTTGGTTAGAGGCATCAATGACACCTCTATCTTCTGGTATTTTTCCTAAAAGCTTAATATTTAAAATTTCTAAAATATCATCACTTTTTAACATTTCTCCACTCTCAACCATATCTGCTACAATACGATTAATAATTAGATACTTAGCAACATCTTCACCTTTTTTTACTTTTGCTGATTTTGAATCTAAAATCCCAATGGCTCTATCAGCATCACGTATTGAAGATACTTCTGGATTAACAACAACAATTGCTGCATCTGCAAACTCAATTGTATGTTCATATCCACTCTCAATTCCAGCTGGTGCATCCAAAATAACAAAGTCAAAACTCTCTTTTAATTCTGCTACTAATTTTGCTACTTTATCTGAATCTAGTACCGATTTATCTTTGGTTTGTGAAGCAGCCAAAAAGTGTAAATTTTCATTTGCTTTACTCTTTATAAGCGCCTGTTTTAAACTTGCTTCCTCATCCATCACCTGTACCATATCATAAACTACACGATTTTCTAAACCTAAAATCATGTCCAAGTTACGTTGACCAATATCAAAGTCTACTACCACACACTTCTTTTCATTCATGGCAATACCAAGACCTAAATTTGCTGTAGCAGTTGTTTTACCAACTCCACCTTTCCCACTAATTACTGCGATTACAATGCCCAATTTATCTCCTTTTTCAATACAGGGGTTATGATTATTTCATTATTTTTTAACTCTACACGGTTCAATCTATCTTCAAGTAGCGTATTGTCAACTTCAACATCATGAAAAACGATATTTGCTTTAGGTGAGGCTGTCAACATCATAAAGTTTCCATGACAACGAATGGCACCCTCTACAACTTTAGTAATAATTAAATTCCCAGAAGTTTTAATGGTTGCACCACTATTCACACGATTTAGGAGTAGTAAGTCACCTTCAATATCTAATTCTCTTCCACTACGAATCATCTCATCAAGTACTGTTAAATTATTTTGTAATTGATTTGAAAGTCTTTTTAACTCATTTTGTGCAATTTGTTGAGAAACAGCTACATCAATTTTTTCTGCTTGTAATTCTTCTTCAAGTGCTTTTCTTGTTCGACCTTTTGGTAATACTATATTATGCAAATATTTTAAATCTTTAGCTTCTAAATATTGTTGAATAGTTTGGCTAAAGTCACCTTCAATAACAATCAAATGATCTTTAAATAAAGTATAATTACTATCAAAAAAATCCATAAATTTCTGTTCATCAGTAATAGTAGTTTCGTATACTTTAATTGAATATTGTTTACTCTGCAAAAAATCTCCCACTGTTATTATTTATTAACATTACAATATAGAGTTTATCAATTTTTGCATTAATAAATGGTTTAAAAGTATCTATATGGCTTATATTTTAGAGTTTTATAATAAATAAAGCGTCATAATCTTCTAATGAAAAATATATCAACTACATTTATTTATTTCGAGGGAAAAGAGTGATGAAAACTATTAAACTGCTAAAAGTACTATTTATCTTAATACTCTTATCTGCCATGAGTTATTTTGGATTTAAAACCTATCAAGAAGCAAAAACTTATGAAAAAACTACCAGTGAAATTTCTGCTACTTGCGATGCAAATGGATTAGCCAGTGGGAAAATTGATGAATTTACTTCTATTATTTCTCTTGGTTTACTACCAAATGAAAGTAAACTAAACTTAGAAAAACTAAAGAAAAAGCAAACTTTAGCAAAAGAACAAAGTGAACAGTTTCTATATTACTTTTTAGCTTCACTCATTTCCGTTATAGTCCTATCCTTTGCTTGTACCCTTAGAGCTGCTGCGATGACATTGAGTTTTGCAACATTTATCTCTCTTATTTATGGTCTAATAAATCCTATTTTAATGGTTACCATTCACAAAAAGGTAGAATACTTAGGAGATGTTATTCTTTCCTTTGAATCAAAAGGTATTATTGGTTCAATTTCAAAACTTTTTACAAGTGGTGAAACTGCTGTTGCCATTACCATTTTACTTTTTTCTGTTGCACTACCTCTACTAAAGAGTCTTACATTGACATTTACTTTACTTTTTCAGCATCATCCATGGAGTTATAGACTGGTTTCATTCTTTAAACAAATTGGAAAATGGTCAATGATTGATGTCTTTGTAGTTGCAACTTTTTTAGTTTATTTAACCAGTAATAATGGGGGAGTTAGTCACGCAGAGATCCAAGTTGGACTCTACTTTTTCTTAATCTATGTTATTTTATCTATGATTACAGCCATACTAACACAAAAAGTTCTAGCTAGAAATATAAAGAATTAAATAACCATTTTTATATCAGCATGATCTGAAAATGCTTTGAAAATAGTATCTCTGTCTACTTGAGATTCAACTTGACATGTCATATTTAATGAATGAAACTTACCCTTACTGGAGGTATTACCTCCTTTAGTTTTGTAAGCTCTCTCTCCTACAATATCAAAAATAGCTGCCTGCAGTGCTGTCTTATCTATACCAATAATTTTATATCCCCATTCGCATGGATATTCAATCTCTGGTTTTTCACATGAATTACCGTCTAAAATCACCTGACTTACCTCCTGATTTCTTTTCTAGCTGTACGTTTCTAATTACCATACCTTTGTCAATAGCCTTTAACATATCGTAAATTGTTAATAATCCTAAACTAACTCCTGTTAATGCTTCCATCTCAACACCAGTTTGTCCCTTTAATTTAACAATTAAAGTTAATTTAAAGCCAGGTAGTTCTGCTACCTCTTCTACCTCTGTTTTAATCGATGAAAGAAGTAAGGGATGACACATAGGAATTAAAGAACTTGTCTGTTTCGCTCCTTGTATAGCAGCAATAACTGCTGTTTGCAATACCGGTCCTTTTTTTGCTGAATTATTAACCACAGCATCATAAGCTTGTTGCGATACTTCAATAACTCCCGAAGCAACTGCAACTCTAGTTGTTTCATCTTTATCAGAAACATCAACCATTTTAGGTTTATTGTTCTCATCCAAATGTGTCAAATTCATTTTTAACCTTTAAACTTTGTTATCTAATTTATAAAATATTCTTGAATTTTAGCGAAAATAGTTAAATGCTTAAGTTAAACCTATATTATTTACCCAATATTTAAAATTTGATAAATAAAGATTATATGGAGTTTAAATTAACTTTTTAACATATTTTTAAATAAATTTTGTTATTATTTGATATATAATTCAGTAAAAATTAAATTTAACTTATGGAGATTCTTAAATGAAATATTATCTATTATCATTACTTATAATTACTATCACGGGATGTAGTTCTAAAGATGAATATGTACTCTTTAACCAAGCAGAAAAAGTACAACATCAAGAAGTTTTAAAACCCTCAAATGTCCAGTTTGAATATAAAATTCTTCCTCACGACAGACTTTCTGTATTGGTATACAACCATCCAGAACTTAGTACTACTACTAATTTAAATAGCCTTCAACAAGAAAAAGGTCTTTTAGTAAACTCAAAAGGTTTTATTCGGTTACCATTAGTAAAAAAGATTCAAATTGTAGGACTTACTCAAACAGAAGCTGAAGCAAAAATTTCTAGTGCTTTCCAAACATATCTTAAACATCCAGATATACAAATTGAAGTTTTAAATAAAAGAGCCTATATTATAGGAGAAGTTAATAGACCTGGAGAAGTACCTCTAACGAATGAGCGCCTAACTCTTTTACAAGTACTTGCTATTGCTGGAGATATGACAAGATATGCCAACAGACAATCTATTCTCATCTTTAAAAGTAGAGATAGTCAAAATGTAAGAACTAAAGTAATTAATTTAACAGATAAAAACTCATTAATGTCAGCAAACTTAATGGTTGAGCCTAATGATATTGTTTATGTTATGCCAAATAGTATGAAAGCATTTAATGATAAAGTTCAAGAAATTTCACCTATATTTAATTTAATCGGAAGTATTCTAAATCCTTTTGTTACAATTAAGTATTTATCAGACGATTAAAGTATAAATTATGCAAAAAAATATAAAAATTGAGAAACCTCAAAAAGAATTAAAGCTTCAAGATATTTTAAATGTCTTGAAAAACTATAAATGGTCAATTATTACAATTACCCTATTATCTATAATATTAAGTTACAGCTATATCTATTTTAAGCCTTCTGTCTATGTTTCGTATTCGATTATTAAAGTTAAAGCTAATGAAAAAGCACAAACGGAAGATGTTATTAATAATACAATTTCAACAGTTAATACAAAAGATGTTCTAGAAGAAATTTCACTTTTAAAAACTTTTAAAATCAACAATAAATCTTTAGATGATGTTAACTTTAAAGTCCAATACTTTATTGACGATGCTTACAAAAAATCAGAAATCTATGGTGATAACTTACCAATAGAAGTTGCTAATATTGAAATTTTAGACCCTGAGATTATAGGAAAAATGCTCACTATAATTCCTACAAAAGATGGATATACATTAAAATATACAATGTCGTATAAGACTAAACTTATTAAGACTCTTTTCCAAACTAATGGATTTCAATTAGAAACAATAGAGAATGTACGCTATGGTGAAGAGCTAAAAAACGAGTATTTTAAATTACAAATAAATCAGAAATTTGAAGTTACACAACCTATACATTTTATAATGTATGGAGATAAAAGAAGTATTTATGAAAATCTTATCCAAGATAGGTTAAAGATTGTTCAATTAGAAAGAGATACTTCCTTAATCAAAATTAGTTTTGAAGACACTATTCCAGAGAGAGCAAGTCTCTATGTTGATGCCCTAACCAAGAGTTTTATTGACTACAGTATTGAGAGTAAAAATACACAAAATAATAAAACACTAAACTTTATTGTAGAAGAACTTACTAATATCAAAAAGGATTTAAAAGATTCAGAAGAGAGACTTGAGATACATCAGATTTCAAAAAATATTGTTAAACCGTCTGTTCAAGCATCTTTATATATTAGAAATTTAAGTGATATTGAGATTGAAATATCAGAAAATAATCTCAGGAAAAAACTTATTTTAAACCTAATTAATTTCGTTCAAAATAACTATAGTTTAGATGCTATTGCTCCATCAGTTTCTAAACTAGGTGATGAAAATACTTTAGCATTAATTTCAAAACTACAAAACAATCAAATTCTTGAAGAAGAATTAATGCTTGACTATACAGACGAGTATCCTAAACTAAAAACTTTACGAAAACAGATAGAAGCGATTAGAAATAAAATTGAATATAATTTAAAAAGCCTTCGTACCAATATTGATTATGAAAATACCAATCTTCTAAAACGTAAAGTTTCCTATGAAAATGATATGAATACTCTACCATCTAAAGAGAGAGAGCTAGTCAACATAAAAAGAAATTATGAAGTTAAATCTAAAATGTATGAGTATTTACTTAAGAAAAAAGCAGAAAATAAAATTATTCAGCTGGCAACTTTTTCTGATTACCAAATCATTGATGATGCTTATAATTCTTACATGCCAGTTAAGCCTAAAAAATCATTAATATTACTATTAAGTATATTCTTAGGTCTACTCACAGGTGCACTAATTGCCTTTATACGTCATACACGAAATAATTATATAAAAAATAAAAATGATATTGAACAAAATACATCATTGCCTCTTTATGGTAGTATCCCATATTTTAGACAATCTAAAAATCAAATTGAAGTAAATAAAGAAGCCAAGTCCCCTTTCTCTGAAAGTTTTAGAACATTAAGAACAAATCTTCAATTTTTGAACCAAAATAATAAGGGTACAATTATATTACTCACATCAACTATTGCCGGTGAGGGGAAAAGTACCACTTCGGCAAACTTAGCTACTATTTTAGAAATGGCAAAATATAAAACTGTTGTTATGAACTTTGACTTACGGAAACCTACCCTCCATAAATTTTTTAAGGTTAGTAATGACAAAGGGGTTAGTACATTTTTAAATGGAAGACATTCAGTAGAAGAGATTATTTCATCAACAGAATTTGCCAACTTGGATATTATTACATCTGGACCCATTCCTTTGGATCCATCAGAGCTAAT
>Ga0256826_1003007_pt1 | contig 10160 bp, 17 predicted proteins | sample CV79metaG_FD_185975 | JGI IMG/M metagenome (GOLD analysis project Ga0256826, IMG submission 185975) | Hydrothermal vent microbial communities from East Pacific Rise, Pacific Ocean - CV79 | ecosystem: Environmental > Aquatic > Marine > Hydrothermal vents | place: Pacific Ocean: East Pacific Rise... | reverse complement strand
GCCTCTCCTAATCCATGAGCCGATAGTGACCCAGCTACATAACTGTTTAACAGTTCTTTATACACATTAACCATAGTTAATCCTTTTTTCGAGCCAATAATATTAGCCTATGAAATTTAGTAGTTTAAAGACCTCTTCAAGTCTTTAAGCATTTACTCCTAACAGCCTAAAGCACTCATCGGCACTCATATCTATTTGGCTCCAAGCATTTAGTTCTAGTCGTTCACCACTAGCCTCATCAATCCTTACTTCAACTAAGGAGGAGTAGCCTCTATCTTTCCATACTGACATAAACTTCTTATCGACCTCAAGAGAACTAACAGTTATGAACCTCTGTTTTTGAGGAGGCTTAGGAGTCAGTAGTTTAAGTACCTCTTTGAGCCTATAAATGAAATTAGGGAATGTAGTGGAGTCATATCTATTGGGTAGACCATCAATTAGTTTATTTATATCTTCTAGTGAATCATTAGTTATATGGTATGGCATACGGCACTCAGGTATACCTTCGAGCATAGCATTAATAGCTGTCTGTATTTTATCTTTGTTCATTGTGTCTTCCTAGTAGTAGTTATTTAGTTAATTAATCACTAGTTGCGGGAGATAACTCGGAGAGATGAGCCAACTAGTTCGGTCTATCTAGCTAATAAAGAGTCTCCTCTGATAGACCTAAGAGAGTCTGTGAGGCACCTTGCATCAGTCATAATTGTTCTTGGGGCACATTAGTTACCAATAGATGCCCATCATCTATATGAACAACTCACAGACTCACTTAGACCTATCTAGTTTTCTTCGTTCAATTCTAGGTAATGTGTCTGTAGACTTTACTAGTTTGTCTTTGAGTGACTCGGATGCTATACCTAAATCATCTATATCCATGCCCTTAGTAGAGTCAACCTCAGTAGGCTCACTCTTCCTAGTTCGTTTCTTTTCATTTATCATTTGTGGCTCATTATGTTGTCTACAATTAGTTTAGCCTCATCAGGTAGAGCGATATAGCTACCATACTGTCTATAGTCAAGACAGTCCTCAGTAGCTCTATCACGGAATTTCTGCACATAGAGCCGTGCTTGTGCTCTATAGCTGAGTCTCCTAGAAGATGACATCTTCTCCTCCTGCTGCTAAACTGGCAAGGAGAGCAGGACTATTGTTAGCTAGTACACTCTGAATAGTTTTAGCTTGTGCTCCTAGTCTAGTACCACGAGCTGTAGCCTCTAATCGGCTTGCTTTATTTTGCAGGTCTTGGAGTGTTTGGACATCAAGCTCTAGGTCATACTCTCCATTAGCTGAGTATGTGTAGTCTGTTAATGGGTCTTTACTATACTGTAGTAGTACCATTAAATCATCCACCATCGGCTTAGTACCTTCATAGCTACTAATCTCATCTAGTAAATCATCCATATCAATATCTATACTACTCATTGTAATCTCTGCTTCATCGTTATACTCTTTCTCTTCAAGCTCCTCAATAGCTTCAAGCTTAATCCGTTTAACTTCTGCACTATCGTAACGGCTGTCTGTAATATGTTGTGTATCGTGTCTCATCTAAATATTCCTTTTATATCTTGTGTTTTATAGCTAACTACACCATCTATCTTGTGTAAAGTAAGCACTCCATCCCTAACTAAGCTCCTTAATGAGCCTTCGCCAACCCCATAAATCTTACAGACCTCACTCTCACTCATAATCTCTGTAAAGCCTATGATACTGTCGAGAGTCTTTCTATCTATGTCTAGCATAGTTAGTAGTTTAGACTTAGGTACTCCCATAGACAGATTAGCCTTAATGAGTTCCTTAGCTCTCTTTAACTCTAACATTTAAACTCCTTACTTTTAGTTATTTTCCTTACTTATATTATAAGAAGAAAGTGCTTTGAAGTCCGTAAAATAGGGCTTTATACGGAATGTTATCAATGCTTAAGGGTAGGTTTTACACATGGATTACTCCTCTAGTCCTCTATCTCTTTCATACATTTCAGACTCCTCGTACTCATACCCTAACATAGGGTCACCATCATCTTCTATCGAGCTAGGTAGAGTAGGATTAATATTACTAATGGGTGTAGGTAGAGGTCGTCTAGCCTCAGCATATTCTCTTGTACCTAAGTCATTAATGTCTGTATCACACTCCTCACTCATCCCAGCTATCATCTCCTCAAAAGACTGTTTGTCTTTAGTAGGATAAGTTACTACTATAGGGTCTATATGAGACTCTAAAGGAATATCGTACTTAGGGTCAGTTAACCAGCTTGACATTGAGATAGTCTCCCAAGTCTTACCTCCATCTTTAGAGAACCTAACAGCACTAGCACTTTTACTTTCTGCATGGGAAGGTAGTCTCCTTAATAAACCCACTAATGTATTCAGGTCATTAGAACTAGCTAGACTGATACACTCTATACAGTTTTTATATAGTTCAGTTTCAAGAGGCTGATAAGTACCTTCACTCTCTAAGTTACCCATCTTAGCTTGGTCTAAGAGACTGAGGCTCATATTAGAGATGAGTTTATTAATGAAGAGACTTAAGAACTCTCCACTACTATATGAGCTAAACTTAGTTCTCAGTTGGTTGAATTGTTTAAGTGTCATAGTGAGCCTCATTAAGAGCAATAAGTACCTTAGTATCTAAGGCTACTAAACCTTTTAAATCATAACTGCTAGTCATTTTATCTTCTCCATTATCTCTATTAGTTTGTATATTGTTATGTCACTATAGCTATTGCCGACTACTCTAAGTAGCCTCTTTGTGTCTGTTACTATGTAGCTTAAATCACTATCCAACATATCTTTAATAAGGTAGCACTCTACGATATAGTCCATAGGGTACTTACTCGCTTGTTCCTCTGTTAACATTAAATCTAATCTAGCTGACTGGTACATAGATTGAAATCTATCTCTTGTATCTACCCTCTTATCTGTGTCTTTAATATAATGAGGTGTGTGAGTTATATTGAGACTATTTGTCTTACTCATTACTCTATCTCTGCATCAATAGGCTCAGGGTCTACTATTCCACTAAGTAGTGAGTCTAGCTTGTCTTTAACAGCTACTTGTACTGTCTTGTTACTATTGTCTATCATTACTTGTGTACCCGTATTCTTGTTGAAGATGGCATTGTATAGAGTAGTCATACCATTGACCAGTGCTACCCATTCAGAGGCTTTTAAGTCCTCTTTCTCCATCATCTTCTTACCTTTATCCATAGCGAACTTTAGGTCATTCTGCATACTAGTTTGTATAGCTTGTAGACCCGTAAGCCCTTTACCAAGTGTAGCTATCTTCTTATGTAGCTTATCAGGTGCATTAGCTTTCATTAGCTCTAGCATTTCAACTAGCTCTTCCTCGGTATCTATACTTGACAAGACTTCATCAAGTGTATAGATACTAAGGTCTTTTTTTAGTTTACAAACAAGTCTGTAGTTTAAGTCTAACTTCTTAGCTACCTCATTTGCACCTTTACCATCTGCTAGTAATTTATATGCCTCTACTCTATTCGACTGCTTAGTGTCCATCTGCTACTCCTTGCCATAGTTCTAGTGTAGGCTCTGCCATAGGAATAGCTATCATTCTTTGTGCATACTCCGTTACCATACGGGAAGGTAGTTTATGTTCTTTGACCCTATCCTCAGTAAAATGGTGCGGTTTAGCTGTTTGAACGAATTTCTCTTTGTCAATACCCATAGAAAGACATAACTTAGCTAGTGTAGTATGCTTTTGAGGTGTATTAGGTGTATCAGAGGAGGCTACTTTGTGCTGTATCTCTGCCAAGAAATCTTTAGGTAAATAAACTTTACCATCGTACCATTGAGCTACTATTACTTGTCCTATCTGTTGTCTAGTAACTGTATTATCTGCTGACATACCTAAACCAGCCATATCGTAATCTAAAAATAAGTTTTCATCTGAGTCCATTAGGTCAAATAAACTCTCAGGACTAATCTGCATTGAATGTATAATCTGTTCACTATGTGTAGCTCCCTTACTTACTGCCATGTCTCTTCCTTTCGTTTCGGGTGCTTTACGATAAAGCTCCTCTTTAAATTTGTCTGTCTCTTCTATATATAGGTATCTAAGATATGCCATCAAATCTGCTACCTCTGTATAGTATTTATCTAGGTGGTCTTTAGCAAAATGGTCTAGCCACTTCATGTCTTCTTTAGATACGGGTTCTGTGTCTCCATACTCTAGGTGCTGTGGTAACATGACCCAAGCTCTTCTATCATGAGGATCTAGTTGTGGAATATAGTTAGCTGAGAGTGCAAGGGCATAACTATCTGTTACCTCTACAAACCCTGCATACTTCATGTTCTTTCTTCTTCTCATACCTTGACTAGTCTCGTCTCTCATCTTCCCGTAGATACTATTCCAAGCTACTGTACTCATAGGCTCTAGGTCGTTTAAAGCTACAAGCCGTGATGATGATGTAGAGTCTCCCCAATCATCTGTCATAGTCTTAGCTGTGATGGTGCTTACTGCATACACTAGAGCTGTAGGAATAACTGCCGAACATAGAGTCTTACCAGTACCACCCGCATCGTTAGGTGTAGACACTAAGAACGGTATCATGAGAGGACTACTCTCTGCTAGTGTTGTATGTGCCAACCAATGATAGTAAAGCTCCTCATATTCACCAAAGTATGAGTGTATAGCTCTTGTTAGTGCTGAGTCAGGTTTAGTCAGTCTCTTCGTAGTCTGTCTCTCGTAGTCTGTCCTCTGAGCTATATTAAAGTAGTCTAGCTGGTACTCTGAGTCTCTGTATGCAACCTCTTTGAAAGGGTTATCAACTAATGTAACTTGTTCAGCTAAAAACATCATAGCTTGTGTGTCTTCTCCATAGAAACTCTTTAGTGCTGTCTGTGTCATCAAGAACGACCCATCTCTACCTTGTCTTCTAGGTGTCATAGTACTAGGGTCTATCTGTAAGTAGTAGACAGCACCACCAACTAAAGTACTAGCTAAAGCAAAATCATCTTCATTAGAAGCTGTCTGCTCATCAAGCCTCTCAGCTAATGTCTGCTTATCAGGGTCGGTGGCTATACGAGTAGGTAGAGAGGGTACTATCGCCTTTAGAGTCTGTCTAGTCTTTGGAGAGGATAAATTAAAACCCCACTCTGTAACTATCCACTTACTCATGAAACTGTCTCTAAGCTCAGAGTCTATAGCTATGTTCATAGACAACTTAACGGCTATAGTGTTCATCGCCATATATGAGGGGTCTATTGTAAGAACTCTAGCCTTCTTGTTCTTTCTGCGATACTCCTCGTTCATCAGTTCTCTACAGAGCTTGTTCTTGTCTTTAGTGTCTAAGGGCTTGTCCTCAAGGTACAGGTCTACTAGACTCTTAATCTTCGGGCTGTAATACTCTGTCAGTTGAGAGTCTGAGGTAGTTGTGGAACTCTTAGATAGTATCGCCTCTATCTCTACATACTCTGCCTCTGAGGCTCTCTGTATAGACTCGTTATTGGTGCTGTAGCTAGTCTCGGGCTGGTCGAATAAGTGACCCTCAAAGACTACACCATGTGTTAAGTAGTCTACACCCGTGTTGGTATTTGTTGAGCGAGTCTGTGTCCACTCTTTGTTCAGGGGCGGTAGTAGATAGTGGTGACTCTTCTCCTTAGATGATGTAGTAGTCGTTAGAGTGTGTTCTATAGATGGGAACTGTTTAACTATATCAGCTCTATCTGCTTCATCTATATCTATAACTAGTATGTTAGAGTCGTTAAGGCTGAGTTTGAGCATATTATCTCTAGGGTAGTGTTGCTGTAGGAACTCTGATAGGTCTGTTATGTTTGAGGCTAGACCCTCTGTTCTATAGGCATCTACAGCCTTTTTCTTCTTGTCTGAGTCGAATACCCATACACCTGCTGGGTGTAGTGATAGTGAATAGTTGTGTAATAGGCTATTTAGCTCTGTTAGGTCTGTTGGGAGTCGTTGCATAATGCCTCCTTACTACAAGGATAGCTATTTGCTCTGCATGGGTCTGTGATTGTTCGGATAGATTAACCCACTAAACTAGCAACTAACTAGACATTAATAGATATAGTTGTTCAAGGCACAAGTATAGGCTGTGCTACTATTACTATTATATGGTGGACTACTATTAAAGAATTTGAGAGGGTGCAACTGTAGTAATTTGCATAGCTGGTATACTACCTCTTAAACAATTTAGTGAACACAGTCTACGACTGCACTCAGTGAGTAGTTACCAGCTATGCTCACTAAAATGTTTAGAGGCATTATAACATTTCTTAGTTTAATCTTTTATATTACTATTATATTAAATTATTAAGTTAAGAGCTGTTTAAATTTTATTAAGTGCTATTAAGTGCTGTGTATAGCTGTTTAGGTGGCTACTTCTCTTAGGTAATTTAGGTGCTGTTCAGATTTTTATTTTTGGGTTTTATCTTAGGTGGCTAGTTTCTAGTGCAATTGGTGCAATACTTGCAATTTGTTCGGCTTTTTAGGTCTGTTATGGGTGTTAGGTGCAATTGGTGCAATAGTCGCTGTAAAAACCTATACGATTGCACTATTGCAGTAGGTCACGAGTTCATAAATATTTCCCGTAGAATAGACAACTTTTTATTAGCTCTAAGGGTCACTGCAATAGTCAGCGTTTGCATCAATTGCATCAATTGCAGTAGTTTTTGTGGTAGCTTTGCGATTTCCGTGATTTTGAGTAGTTTATGTATTAAAGTACCCTAAGAGGTCTATTAAACCTAGCAGCACCGATTATGGAGTAGTTAGCTAAAGTGCAGTCGGCTGTACTTTCTTAATTACAGTTTCATGCCCACTCAGTAGTACATAAAAATAGGTATGAGCTAAAAATTAGTTTGTGGGTGTAAAAGTATGTGGGGAAGTTTAGAAAGCCTTTCTCGAAGAGATATGAGAAAGGTTTATTCAGCGATAGCATTCATAAAAGCATATGAAATAAACATGAGAAACATAAATCCTAATGCACCTAGTATTTGAAAGTGTATAATACTAGCTAACATAGCAAAAAGAGAAGCTGTACCTGCAACAAAAAATACAATTATCCAAAACCATCTTTGAACAACCAACAATAAACCTGCTAAACCTATTCCAACTAGTGCAACTTCCATAATTTATCCTTTAAAAGGGTCTGTAGATATATTACAAGTACAAGATGGGCTATAAGTACCATCATTACAAACTTGTCTACCACCTGAACAACCTGCAACTCCACCGTGCCATGAGCAACAGCCTGACCGTTCAACAGTCAATGCTTTATCAGTAGCTTTACATAATTCTTTAGGTTCTGCTTGTTGTTGAGTGTCGGCTGTAGTGCCTCCAAAAACTAATGTGGATAACAGTGCGAGTGATAAAAGTAGCTTGTTCATCTTAGATCCCTTATTGAGCTAAAGTCCAATTATTAGTTTCTGTACAAACCATCGCTACAGCAGCACCTATAGATTGTAATTCTTTATTAAAACTAAAAATATATCTATTGTCTTTAGCTGGTATTAATATCATTGTATTATCCCCATCAGAATAAGTTTTATCTCCAATATTAGCTAATTGCATTGGTTTATCTGTATGCATTACATTATTATCATCTACATAAAACCTAACTGGGTTTTTCATAGCTTCTTCTTGACTCATAGGCATAACCATTTGACCATCTTGTACTAGACCTTGAGCGATACATACATATTTTTGATTAGATAAAAACCCTTGAGTCCCACCAGCCATTAATAAACTTGTCCCTAACATTAACGCTAAAAGTAACTTTTTCATCTTGTCTTCCTTATTTGATATAAGATACTATACAAGTAAATAGTGTAGATTTAGTGGCTATCTTTCAGTATATGCTTTAGTCATAAACATAAATGCAGTATTGAACCTTATAGCTTTAACCAAGCCTACTCATATAGATACCACTTAAAGCTTCAGTATCCGTCTCATAGATAATATCATTACAAACTTGCTGAATACCTCTATCTAGTTTAGTGGGTATATAAGCTCCAAATGCTAATACATTGATTAACATTAACCCTGTAATTACTTTTATCATATTTGCTATCTCCTTTTAAGTATTAAAGCTCTATCAACTGACCAAACAGTTATATTATGCTCTTTAGCAACCCTAAGCAATCGTTTCAAATACTTAATGTCTTTAGAGCCTCGCTCCATTATAAGAACTACACCAGCCTTACGATTTGTCATAGTTCCATAGTAAAGCGACTGCCCTATAGACTCAGCCCACTTATTAGCGAAGTCAAACTCTATAGCATAGGTCTTAGTCAAACAGTCTACTCTCGTATTATCATACAAAGTATACTCTTTAACACCATTCATCTTATTACACACTATAGTTTGATAGTACTTCTCTTTATGCAAGTGTTTAGCTTGTAGTGATAAGACTGCTAACAGAGCTATTAAGATAAATAATTTCATTTCTTTATTTTTCTATCTCATTTAAGATATTAATTTTATATATTGTTATAAAATCGACTTTATTACTACTTTTAGCAAAGTCATCTAATGATTTACGACACATCTCAGACATTAAGTCATCCTTATTAGTATATTTATAAGGCACCATGAACTTATCTGAATACATGGTAGTAAGTAAATATACTGTATCAGTTGTAGATACTATATTAGTTATCATAATGAAATCTACTTCTGTTGCCTTTGACTTAGATTTAGACTCATTAGTAGTATACATACAAAATTCTTTCGCAGAAATATCATATTTCGTAGGTGTATATTGTGCATAAACAATACTGCTCAATAAAGCCAATACAATTAATACTTTCATCATAATACCTATCTCCTAAGTTGATTATCTGTAGGCATATAATTGTATCTACAATCATAGTTACCTTTAATATTGCTATTATAGTATCTACCAAGTGAAGAAGAACTTATCCAGTTATCAACAGTTCTTTGAGGAACTGTACAATAGTGATAATAAGTACTATTGAGCTTCACTAATAAATACTGGTGTTTAGCATTATATTTAATATCATTTACAAATGATGAATAACCAATATTCTTCGTTGTCATTGTGTCTGTGTTAACAGAACCTCGATACTTAACATAAACACTCTGAGCTTGAAGCATAGAAAGTGTTAATGCTAGTATAATTAGTATCTTTTTCATCTAAATCTCCTATTGTGCACAGTAGTTATTACCAAAGAAAACTTGATATAGTTCTCCATTTACATTATATGTACCTATATTCCCATACTCATAGCCATATTGACCCCAAGTACAACTTTGTAAAGAAGCATAAGCTCCACCAATCGTATAAGCATTAGCTGAAACGGATAAACCGATTATCAACATTATCGCTACAAGTAACTTTTTCATCTTGTACCCTTTATGTTTTGATACTAATAATGTACCTATAAAAAGTGTGAATATAGTGTAGTTAACAATGATAATTTAAAGAACGGCATAGTGAAATGATGATGAATAAATAATCACTTAGTGGGCTATAATGCCTATTCGTTGTTTAATAGGTATACAACAATTACAAACTAAAAGATTTAATAGTAGATGTCGCTCAGCGCTTAAAACCGCTTAAAAGTGATTTATGCGATGATTTTGATTTGTTTAGAAGCTGTAGAGTATTAAATGCCTCTTTAGCTCTTGAAGTGTCTTGAAGAGGTATATAATGCCTTGTTTGTCTGTAGCAACCCAGTAGCCGTTAGTGTAATTAAATTTTGTCATATTCGTTTAGCTCCTCTACTGTAGTAATTAGTAGCTCTATAGTTTCAATATCACTAAGGGAGCTTGTATCTAGCTCGTAGTAATCTACTTCAAACTCTATATCTATCAAGCCGTAATATAAACCTGCTCCATACTCTATTAGTGTTCGTGGGTTGTGTCGTGCCTCTTTGTCATTTCTATAGTCAATCATTATGCCACCCTCACAATGTCATTGTCTTGCTCTGTATAGTCACAACTTAGATCCCGAGCTATTGAGTCATAATCTATATAGTTGATGATACTAGCTCCAACCTCTCCAAAGACTCCATCATCTACAAATTGCTCTGCTAGTTCTTCCATACTTGTATCTTCATATATCTCTACATCCTCATAGCTCTGTAGTGCCTCTTTATGCTTATATCCTGCATTAATCATAGCTTTGTACTGTTTTAGCTCTGTATCGTTCAAATTATCCATCTGTTCAGC
>Ga0256826_1003006_pt1 | contig 10160 bp, 7 predicted proteins | sample CV79metaG_FD_185975 | JGI IMG/M metagenome (GOLD analysis project Ga0256826, IMG submission 185975) | Hydrothermal vent microbial communities from East Pacific Rise, Pacific Ocean - CV79 | ecosystem: Environmental > Aquatic > Marine > Hydrothermal vents | place: Pacific Ocean: East Pacific Rise... | reverse complement strand
TTTATATAGTAGTGCTTCTAGTATTAATGCATTTGTATTACAACTAATAGCCTTATTTATAGACCAATCTTTTTCATAATATCCAGCATACCAACCTCTATCACTTTGTAAAGACTTTATTTTATTTATCAATTTTTCTGTATATTCTGAATTATATAATACATACATTCCAAAAGAGGCTTTGGTACTAAGTACTTTTAAGTCATTATACTCTTTTCCACTCTCGTCTATACTAACCCATTCTTTTTTGTTTACATAAATACTATTATATAAAAAGTATGGTTTTTGGTCTATATTATCTTCTGTAACAGCTGTTAATATATTTGTTTTTTCATATCTTTTTTCTTGGACTTTATATAGTCTATGTGTAAATTCTCTTGAATAATAGTTCCAACCAAGTTCTAATCCATCTAAAATATAAGGTTCCATTACAACATAGTTGTTTGCATTATATAGTGCCTTATCTCGTATGTCATAAGGTATTTCAATATCATATATTTTTGTAAACCCTAAATATCTATTGTATCTCATTGAGTTATGTAATCCTATGGCAAATAGAGCAAATATATTAGCACTATATTGCTCATATCCTAGTCTTCCTTCTTGTGTTAATAACTCTACACCATTATCATTATAAGCACCTTGTAGTCTTCCTCTTTTTCGTATGTATTTTAGTTTCCATTTGGCTAGTATTGTCCCAACTTTTTCTCCATATTTTGGATAATTTATGTTTATGAAATATAGTGGAGATAGTAATCTTGCAATATCAATAGCAGACCAACCTAGACCATCAATTGATTTACTATTTTTATAGTCAGTCATTGTTAAAGATTGTGTGTTATATACTTTATTTGGTAATTTATTTTTATATAAATGTAAATTAGCTAATGTAGTTAAAATTTTATTGAGGCGAGTATCAAATTTATTTTCAGATATTATATTTAGTCTATATGCACTAATTAATGCCATTATATAGTTTCCTGTATCCCACATTGTTGTTGATGGATAGTTGTCTATAGAATTTACTAACCCAGTATTTTTATTATAATTATTTTCAAAATATTTCCAAGCTACCTTTGCCCACTCTAACTCTTCTTTTGTTAGTTTTTCTTGTTTATGTAATACTTTTGGAGCAGTTATTATTAGTTTTTCAGGTTTTACATAACCTTTTGTCTTCATATCAAATTGATTTAAAAAGTATATTAGTACACTTCCACAAACTAAAGCAAATAAAAATACTATATGGTGAAGTGCTAATTTTAAATTTTTCATATTCTTCTATCCTTTAAATTTGTATAAAGAGGCTCGTATTATCGCCCATAATGCCCACATATTATACATAGACCACATTAAATTAATACTATAACCCATCAGATAAAGTCTATCTCCTATGAGTAGCATAATAGTAGCAAAAGTAATTGAACAGATATATAACAACATTATAAAAATTTGAATACGAACCAGATATAAAAAGTTTCCATCTTTTGCTACTTTTGATGTAACTATAAAATTGATTGGTTTGTTTCGTAAAACATCATAAAATGCTTTTAGTACAAGTGGAAATATAGCTAAATAAAATGCTGAACCTCTATTTGAAGCAACGCCCCAAGAGGCAATCATCAAAGCGATTTGGTTAAAAAATAAAAATGGTACAAGATGTTTGAAAAATTCCAAAGAGTAGCTATCTACGGGGGCTATATTTGTAAACATATATATAATTGGAGCTAATAGTAAGATAGTCATCCAAATAGCACCAGTATAAGACCAAAAGGTACTAAAATACATAAGTTTTTGACCCAAAGATAGACCTTTTTTGAAAAATCTTTTGTACTCTTTTTTTATCATATCTATCGTTCCACCAGCATATCTAAATCTCTGCATACTCCAAGTTAGTAAATCAAGAGGAGATAACATTTTAGATTCAACATCTGGGTGAAGAATAGATTTAAAATTTTTATTTTTATATGAATGTACAAGTAGAGATGTATATATATCTTCTGATGCGTGATAGGCAATATATTCTATTTCTATATCTTTTTCTCCATTTTCTATTCTACTATTATATCTATCTTGTGCTACCTCTTTTAGTGCTGATACTCTATGGATTGATGTAGCACCACAACAAAATGACGCATTATAATTATTTTTTCGCCTTTGTATTACATCAAAAAACATTGTAGGGTCGTTGGCAAATAAATCCTCTCCATCATCTTTTGTAGTTAAATCACAAAACCATTGAGGAGTTTGAACCCACGCTACCAATTCATCTCTAAAATATCCCATTGTATTTAATAAAATATCTTCAAATATCCTTGTATCAGAGTCTATGATTACTATAAAATCGCCTTTTGTTATATCAATGGCTTTGGTTATAGCACCTGCTTTTCTTCCTCTTTTATTGTCTCGTGTAATTTGTTCTATATTTTCTTCTTTTGCCATAATAGTCATCTCTTCATTATGGCTATCATCTATTAGATATATATTTACACTCCAAGATGGAAGTTTTTTTACTTTTTTGGCAGACTTTATGGTTTCTCTTAGTAAATCTGGACTCTCATTAAATACTGGAATATAAATATCTATCTTAATATTATCGTTATCTAAATGAACATCTTTTGGACTATTTGGAGGAGGACTTTTTGGAGTATCATTTATCTTCCAAAAGTTTATCATTACAAATATCGTACCAATAAACATCATTGTTTCGCTAAATGCCAAAGGAATAGCAAACCATAGTGCGTCCATATTTAGAGAAGATGTCCATCTATAATGTAAATACCAAAACCCAAGCATTACAGTAATAACAGCAACAAATTGGAATAACGATTGTATTAATACCGATTGCTTTTGGGCTGAAGGTGGTTTACGAAGATTATATTTATCTTCTAAAAAATATAATTCACTCATATATTTACGATATCAGCCATTTTTTTATTTTCTATATCTTTTTTTCTAGCATCATCTATTAAGAAATGTAAATTATCTTCCTCAATATCAGCATATTTACCATAAGGATTTACTATATATTTATTTGTCAATATTCTATTTTTAAATTTAATATTTGAGTGGATTATTGTATTGGAAAATATTAATACTTTTTCTAAGGTAACATCTTTTTTTATGATAGTATCTGAACCTATAAGACAAGGACCAATAATTTTAGAGCCTTTCTCAATACTTACACTATTCCCTATATATACAGGAGGAATAATCTCTATATTTTCAAAATCTATATCACAATTAATTCCAGTCCATATATTTGGTTTTATTTCATCTCCATAGGGGGTAACATTATTTATTTTTTTCTCTACTAGCATCATATTTGCTTCAAATAAATCAGCAGTTGAGCCTACATCTATCCATTGAAAAGATGGAGCAGAGGCATAAAAAGGTATATTTTTTTCTATCAAAAGTGGTAAAAGCTCACTTCCAATATCATAATTTTGATGATTTGGAATATAATCTAATACACAAGGGTCAAAAATATATATACCTGTATTTATAATATTACTTTTTGCATCTTCTACTTTTGGTTTCTCTTGAAATGATGTAATTTTACTATTTTCATCTGTTACAACAACCCCATACCTATATACATCTTCTTTTGGGACTTCTTTACAAACTACAGTAGCTACTCCATCGTGACTTTTATGAAAATCCATTACAGTTTTAAAATCTACATCAATGAGAGCATCCCCACAGATTACTAAAAAAGGCTCATCAAAAAAGTTAGCAAAATTGTGAACATTTTTTAATCCACCAGCAGAACCAAGACCTTTTGCTACAATTTCACCATTAACAACTGTACCTTCTAGTGCATATGTGATGTTTAGCCCTTGTTCTTCTCCTGTTTGATAGCGATTTTCTATCATATCAGCTTTATAGCTTACTGTTACAATAATTTTAGAAAATCCATTATCTTTAAGAACTTTAAATATATAACTCATTAAAGGCTTCTCTCCAATAGGAACCATCGGTTTAGGCATATTAAATGTGATTGGCTGAACCCTTGTTCCCAATCCCCCACTTAGTATTACAGCTTTCATATTTCTCCTTAATTAAAAATTGTATCTATAATATTTAGTTTAGGAGTAATATCTCCTAAAAGGTAAATATCTAAACTATTATCTTTTATTTTTGAATCTTTAGCAGATGTTTTGATAACTCCTAAATGGTATTCATTTTCCAAAAAGAATTTATATCCATTTTTATCATTTTGTGGATTATCAAATAATGACATTGTGCCAAATCCAAAAAAGTTATTTTTTAATAACTCTTCTTTTTTTGACATTAATTTTACATAAACATTATTAGCTTGACTTTCCCATCCTGTATAATCTATTTCACTAACTTCTATTTTGTTATTATTATTTATGTCATCCCAAGTAGCTGTACCAATACCAATATATGGCATAAAAACAGGTTTTTTATATTTATTTCTTAGATATTTTGCAAAATTTACTATTCTACTAGCTAGGAATTCAATACCCATTTCATTATCTGTATATTTTATAGGTATGATTGTACTCCAACCACTTGACCTACTAGGGTCTCTACTAAATTGAGCTAACATCTCTTTAAATGAGATAAAATCTAATTTATTTTTATCCAATAAATCTTGATATACTATTTCTGATTGCTTCCATTTACTTACATCACCTAAAGAACAATTATCATATCCACAGTTTTTAGTAAATTCTGAATTTATATCTCGTCTTCCTTTATCAGTCATACATAAAGAATATAATATATTACTACTATTAGAATCTATTCTATCAATAGCATCAGATATGACAGATGCAAATTTGTGTTGGTTTTCTATTTTTTCTATAATTACATTTTTATTAAATTCAGGTTCCATAATTACTATTTTTTGACCTTTTAATTGATGTAAAAAATTAGAAAACTTGACATTATCAAGTTTATATTTATCAAGCTTTGTATCAGATGGAAATCCTCCACTTAGTTCATCTCCAAAATACCAATACATAAATACAGGAACAATTCCTTTATCCATACCTTTTTGTATAGTTTTTACACTAAACCAACTCTCTTTCCAACTTTTTGTAAGCCAATAAACTACATATTTTGTACTTTTTAACTTTTGCTGAAGGACATCAAAAGCCCCACTATCAAAATTAACAATATCAGCATAATATTTACTATCTTCTATATTATCATCTATAATCAAATCAATAGAACTAACCCATATAGGCTTTGAACCATCTTTTTTATTTTCAAAACCAAAAGCTCCAGCATTACCAAACCCAACACCAAAACTTTTATAAAGAGGATTATTTAACGATATGTTTATATCTTTATTGGTAAGAAGTAAATTATCTTCTATTTTAGTTGTATTGTTTACTTTTGTAGTATCTGTTTTATTATTTTCATCAGTATTGTTACTTTTACTTGTATTATTATTACTATTTGTTGTATTATTTGTATTACCACCATCACACGACACTATCATTAAAACAATAAAAAGTGTAAAAAATAATTTTTTGATATACATAATTACTCCTTTAAATATATATAAATAAGTTATTATGATAACATACTTTTGCTATTATTATCTTTGATTAAACTATTCAATAACAATCACATTCTATAGATGTTTAACAAAACCTAATTACTCTTTAGGTATAATCATACCCATTTTGTAAATATCAAAGAGGACTATTATGCTACTTTTTACACCTGGACCAACCCCTGTTTTAGAGAGTGTTCGCCAAGCTATGGCAACACCTACAATTCATCACCGAACACCAGAATTTGAAGCTATTTTCAAACAAGCAAGAGAGAGATTATTATCTCTTTTTGATATGGATGAGTGTGTAATGTTAGGAAGTAGTGGTACTGGTGCAATGCAGAGCTGTATGATTAATCTTTGTAAAAGTAAAGCACTTACTATAAACGCTGGTAAATTTGGAGAGAGATTTGGTAAGATTGCAGACGCATTTAATATTGAAAAAGTAGAACTCTCTTATGAGTGGAATACTCCTTGTAGTGTTAAAGATGTAGAGAGTGCTTTAAAAAATAATAGTGATATAGATGCTATTTTTATTCAAGTTTGTGAAAGTGCTGGAGGGCTTCGTCACCCAGTAGAAGAGATAGCAAAAAGAGTAAAAGAGATAGATAGTTCTATTATGGTTGTAGCCGATGGGATTACAGCTGTTGGAGTAGAGAAGATTGATACGACAAATATTGATGCACTAATTGCTGGAAGTCAAAAAGCGTTTATGCTACCACCAGGGTTAGCAATGATAGGGCTTAGTAATGATGCTGTAAAAAAGATAGATAATGGGGTAGATTATTATTTTAATCTTTCATCTGAAATCAAAAATCAGAGAAAAAATACCACAGCTTACACGGCCGTTACAACTCTAATCATTGGATTAAATGCGATGTTTGATGAGGTAGAAAAAGAGGGGTTAGATAAATTATATTCAAATACCATTAGACGAGCAGATGCTACTAAGATGGCTTTAGAATCTATTGGATTTGATATATATCCATCATCTCCAGCTTTGTCTATGAGTACAGTTTTTGATGATGATGCTGAAGCTATTAGAAAACTACTCAAAACAAAATACGGTGTAAATATGGCAGGTGGACAAGACCATCTAAAAGGTAAATTATTTCGTATAAATCAGATGGGATTAATACCTACTTATGAGTCTTGTTGGGTAGTGAACGCTATTGAGTTAGCTTTAGCTGAGATTGGAAGAAGAGATTTTGATGGTACAGCCAACAGAGTATTTAATGAAGTTTATTACAAGGCATAATTGATGATTTTTGAACACGATATACCAAGTGGTTCTAAACTATATTTTGGAAAAAGTGCCAAGATAAAGAGAGAGATAGAGTTTATTTCTAGCGAAATTTTAGATAATTTAGGTTTTGAAGAGATTGTAACACCAATTTTTTCATATCATCAACACGAAAGTTTTGAAGATTTGAAACCTCTAATACGATTAAATGATGAGTCAAATCACAAAGTAACTCTACGAGCTGATTCATCGGCTGATGTAGTGAGAATTGTGACTAAAAGATTGGGTAGAAGTAGTGAATCTAAAAAATGGTTTTATATCCAACCTATTGTATCCTACCCTACAAATGAGCAGTATCAAATTGGTGCAGAGCTTATTGATGGTAGTTTTTCGGATAGTGTGAATAGTGCAACTATGTTATTAGAAGAGATAGGAGCTACTCCTATACTTCAAATAGCAAACATATCAATTCCAAAAATTTTGAGTCAAAATTATGGTATCTCTTTGGATATTTTAAAGTCTATGAATATAGAAGATATTTTGAATTTTGATTTAGATTGGATAGAACAATTAGTTAAAATTGATAGCGTACAAGATTTAGATGATTTGAGTGCTTTTCCTCTTGATATAAGAGAAGAGTTAGAGAAGATAAAAAAATCTATTGAAAATATAAATTATAAAAATATAGTTATATCTCCATTATACTATGCAAAAATGCGTTATTATGACTCTTTGACATTTAGAATGTTTGAAGGTAACGCACTTTTGGCTAGAGGAGGAGTATATACTATTGATGATATAGATGCTTCAGGATTTTCACTCTATACAGATGAGTGTATCGCAAGTAAAATGAGTAAAGATGAGGGATTAATAGATGAGTAGTAAAGCAGATTTGATTGTAGGTCTTCAATGGGGAGACGAGGGAAAAGGTAAAATTGTAGACCATATGGCACAAACACACGACTATGTTTGTCGTTTTGCAGGTGGACACAATGCAGGACATACGATTGTTATAGGTGAGAAAAAGTATGCTCTTCATCTCATCCCATCAGGTGTATTAAATCCTAATGCCAAAAATGTTGTAGGTAATGGTGTCGTTCTTTCTCCAAAAGATTTTATTATTGAGATGGAGCAGTTTGATAACCTAAAAGGGAGACTTTTTTTATCAGATAAAGCTCACGTACTTTTACCTTATCATTCAGAGATAGACCAAGCTAGAGAGAGAATGAAAGGTGATAAAGCCATTGGTACAACTGGTAAAGGAATTGGACCAGCTTATGGAGATAAGATAGCAAGAGTAGGGCATAGATTGGGAGAACTTCTAAATCCAAATAAACTTACAGCCAAAATCTTAGCATTTTTTGAAATGAATAAACCTATATTTGATGCGATGGAACTCCAAGCACCAAAAGAAGAAGAACTTTTAATAGAGCTTCAAGGATACAAAGATATTTTAGGCGAATTTATATGTGATACGACACAGCTTATGTGGGATATTATGGATAATAATAATAAAATACTTCTAGAAGGTGCGCAAGGGACAATGCTTGATATTGACCACGGAACATATCCTTATGTTACCTCTTCTACCACAGTTTCAGCTGGTGCTTGTAGTGGATTGGGAATTAATCCAAAAGATTTAGGAAAAGTTACGGGTATCGCAAAAGCTTATTGTACAAGAGTAGGAAATGGACCTTTTCCAAGTGAAGATTTTGGTGAAGAGGGTGATACTTTGCGTAAAAATGGACACGAATTTGGTACAACAACAGGACGACCTCGAAGATGTGGTTGGTTTGATGCTGTTGCTATGCGTCACGCTGTGAGAGTAAATGGTGTAGACCAAGTAGCTCTTATGAAACTTGATGTCTTAGATGGATTTACAGAGGTAAAAGTCTGTGTAGCTTATGAAGTAGATGGTAAAGAGATAAACTATGTACCTTATGATTTAGAAGATGCTACCCCAATTTATAAAAGCTTTGCTGGTTGGGATAAGACTGAAGGTGTAAGAGTATTTGATGATTTACCAGATACAGCAAAATCATATATTTTAGCACTTGAAGAGATGATAGGGACAAAAATGGGGATTATCTCCACAAGTCCAGAGCGTGAAGATACGATTATCAGATAATACAACTACAAAATTAGAGGAGTTTATAGTATGAGATTGAAACCACAACAGACAGGATATGTAGCCACAAAAATTGGTATAGATTTATCAAATGCTTCTTTTATAAATATGCCAAAAGGTAAAGATATTGTTGTTGAAGCATCTAAAAATATTATTGACGAAAATCTAGCTAAAGAGAGAGCTTTAGATGATAAAGTTAAAAAAATATTAGATGAAAATTATGATGAGATAGAGTTTCAACACATAGATGAAAGACAACTATTTTTTATGATAAAAAAGAAAATGGCAGACTCTCATGGTGTCATTATGAATTATGATGATAGATATAATGATTTATCTCATCTTATTTTAGATGAACTTTACGAAAACTATCTAATAGAGTATGAAGTAAATGAAAATAAGGTAAAAAATGTAATATTTAAAGCCTTTAAAGCATTTGCTAATGCTTATGAAGAGATAGATGATATTGTTTATAACAAAATCAGAGGTATGGAAAAAGATGTGGTTTTAGGTAGTCACGATTATGAGCTTTTATATGAGAAATTTTATCAAGAAGAGTTATTAAAAAGAGGTATGTTGTAGTGAAAAAAGTATCGTTGTATTTTGAAAATGGTTTATTGTTAGAAGCTAATAGTTTTGGTAGTGAGGGTACAAGTGTCGGAGAGATAGTATTTAATACATCTCTTACAGGTTATCAAGAGATAGTATCAGACCCTTCTTATGCAGGTCAATTTGTTACATTTACAATGCCTGAGATTGGAAATGTAGGTTGTAACGAGCAAGATATGGAAAGTATTGGTGCTTTTTGTAAAGGTATCATCGTTCGCTCATATCAAGACAGACCATCAAACTTTAGAAGTGAGGAGAGTTTAGCCTCTTTACTTAAAAAATATAATATTTTGGGTATTTGTAATATTGATACAAGATTACTTACAAAAATGGTAAGAAATGAGGGTGCTATGATGATGGTAGCTTCTACTACGACTCATAATAAAGATGAACTAAAAGAGATTTTAGAAAACTCTCCACGCATAGAAGATATAAATTATATAGAACAAATTAGTACAAAAGAGAGTTATATTCACAATCAAAGCACTTATGATATGGATACTTTTGAATATAAAAAACCTCAAACAGACAAAAAAATATTGGCTATTGATTTTGGTGTAAAGAGAAATATTTTAAATGAATTAACCAACGCAGGTATGGAAGTTACAGTTGTTCCAAACTCTATAAAAGCAATTGAAATCATAGAAAAA
>Ga0256826_1003005_pt1 | contig 10166 bp, 8 predicted proteins | sample CV79metaG_FD_185975 | JGI IMG/M metagenome (GOLD analysis project Ga0256826, IMG submission 185975) | Hydrothermal vent microbial communities from East Pacific Rise, Pacific Ocean - CV79 | ecosystem: Environmental > Aquatic > Marine > Hydrothermal vents | place: Pacific Ocean: East Pacific Rise... | reverse complement strand
TTTAGATGAAGATGAGTGGAATGATTTTTCAACTGCTCTAGCTTCTCACTCTATGGATGAAGATGATGATGATGAGTTTCAAATGACTCAAGAAGAAGAGGATGATGAAGATGATGAGTACGAGGATGAAGATGAAGATGAAGAGAGTAGTCCAAATAAAAGAAAAATAACTGAAGAAAATAGTGAGGATGAAGAGTAATGAGATATATTCTAACAGTAGTTTTAGCACTACTTATACTAGGCTGTAATGATAAAGAGCCTCAAGAGAAGATACGTTTAGTAAGAACTGTCAAACTTATCGCAACAAAAGCAACATCAACGCATAACTTTAATGGTATAGCTCGTTCAGATGTTGCTGCTAGACTTAGTTTTAATGTTAATGGAACGATTAAAAAAGTCTATATTCGTGATGGGCAGAGTGTAAAAGAGGGTGATGTTATTGCCTCTCTTAATGACTCATTTTTCAAACTAAAAGTTGCAGAGGTTAAGGCCTCTCTTAAACAAGCACGTGTCAAACTTGAAAATTCAAAAACACGCTACAAACGGATTAAACAACTCTATGTAAACCGTAGTAGTTCTTTAAGTGATCTTGATAATGCCAGAACAACAAAAGACTCTGCAAATGCAAACTACCGTGCTATGAAAAATCGTCTTGAACAGGCTCAACTTAAACTCAGTTACACAAAGCTACACTCACCAATGAATGGCTCTATCTCTGATCTTACTATCCATAAAGGTGAAAATGTAACTCCGGCGATTAAAATAGCATCCATTAGTTCAACGAAAAGTATTGAAGTTCCCATTAGTGTTCCAGGTTCTCTTATCGACCATGTAACAGAGGGGCAAGTTTGTAAGGTGACATTTGACTCATTTAGCAAAAGAACTTTTGATGCCATAGTCACAGAAGTAAGTCATGCTTCAAGTAAAAGAACAACTACATTCCCTGTTGTTGTAAGACTCAAAAAGCACTCTCGAAAGATTCACCCTGGTATGTCTGCATCTGTTCGTTTTAACTTTCACAATGACATTTCTAAAAATAGTTTTGTTGTACCCGTTCATGCACTTATGGAAGATGAAAGTGGTCACTATCTTTATGTAGTTGACAATATAACAAACGGTATAGGGACTATTCAACGCCGAAATGTAAAGCGTGGAGAGCTTACAACAAATGGTATCATTATTAGAAGTGGTGTAGTAAGTGATCTTCATGTTTTAACTGCTGGAATGAGCCGTGTTCATGAAAAACAACATGTAAGAGTTAACAATTGAAAAGTTATACAGAATTTATTATTGAAAAAGACCGTGTAACAGCTACTATGCTTCTTTTCTTCCTTATTGGAGGAGTGATAGCTTACTTTAATATGCCACGTGCAAAAGATCCTAGTTTTGCGATTCGTTCGGCTGTAGTGAGTACTGTTTTTGCAGGGGCGACCCCCAGTCGGATAGAGTCTCTTGTAACGATTCCATTAGAGAGACAACTCAAACAGGTAAATGAGATAGAGAAGATGAGTTCTATCTCTAAAAATGGAATTTCTACAATTTACATAGATATTAAAGAGCAGTACGATGATCTTGACCCAATATGGGATAAAATACGAAAAAAAATAGAGACTACTGACCTCCCACAAGAGGTAGATAAGCCAAAACTTGATGAGAGTTTTAACATAGTTTATGGGACACTCATCAACATAGTAGGAGAGGGATTCTCATATGCTGAACTTGAGACTATAGCAAATGATGTCAAAAAAGAACTACTAAGTATTCCTGATGCTGGAAGTGTTGATATCATTGGCTTACAAAAGCAGCATATATACATAGAATTTTCTAACTCTAAACTAGCAGAGTTAGGACTCTCACCAAACTCATTGAGTAAAATTATTCAAGAGAGAAATATTATCACACCTGGAGGTGCCATTAACATTGGTCCTCAACGCCTTATACTTGAACCTACTGGTAACCTTAAAAGTATTAAAGAGTTAGGTCAGACTATTATTCCTCTTCCTGGACGGACAGATGTTGTTTATCTTGAAGATATTGTCTCTATTCGTGAGGGGTACAGTGAACCAAAAGATCCACTTACACGTTCAAATACAGAACAGAGTCTTCTATTAGCAATCTCTGTTGCAGATGATGGAAATATTATTGCACTTGGTAAATCTATTAAAAAGAAAATTGATTATCTCGAATCACAATATCCAATAGGTGTTGAATTTTCAGTGGCTTTTGATGAGCCAAATCTTGTTGAGAGTATTATAAACAACTTTACAAGTTCTATACTTATTGCTATTGTTATCATTATGGTAGTTATGCTCTCTACACTTGGATGGAGAACAGGACTTATCGTCACTTCTTTAATACCAGCTACAATTTTAGCTGCACTTTTTATAATGTGGCAGTTAGATATATCCCTCAATCAGGTCTCACTTGCAGCACTTATAATATCGCTAGGACTTCTTGTTGATAATGCTATTGTTATTAGTGAATCTATTATTGTAAAAATGGATGAGGGTCAGGCTCCACTTGAAGCATCTATGAATGCTGCTAAAGAGTTACATATCTCACTTCTCACATCTTCTTTAACTACAGCTGCAGCTTTTTTACCTATCTATTTAGCTGAGTCTGCTGCGAGTGATTACACGTCATCCCTCTTTGAAGTTGTATTTATTACACTTATGAGCTCTTGGTTCCTAGGTCTCACTATAGTCCCAATGCTGAGTTATAAATACTTAAAAGTAAGACAGATGCCGAAGTTTTCATATAACAACCCAGTATGTAATATCTTTAAGTCCCTTCTTGTAAAATCACTCAAGTATAGAGCTATGTCAGTTATGGCAATTGCTGCTATATTTCTCTTTGCACTCATTGTATCTATGGGTATTCCAAAGATATTTTTTCCACCATCAGCACAGCCATCTATGATTGTAAGAATATCTTTACCTATAGGAACTTCTATTGATGAGACACTCAAAACAGTCAAAGAGATGGAACACTATCTTGAGTCTAAACGCCCAGACTTGATAGAGAGTTATACATCTTTTGTTGGAAAAGGTGCTCCTAGATTTTGGATAAATAACACTCCTGTTCCTAACTCCGATGAGTATGCAGAAATCTTAGTAAATGCTATTTCCCTTGATGCTTATGAAGAGATTCAGCCACAAATAGAGCTTTTTGGATTTAACCACTTTGCCAATGCTGAAGTAAGTGTCAAAAAACTAGATAATGGTCCTCCCGTTAAAAATCCTGTTCAAATAAGAATAACTGGTGAAGATGTAGAGAGTATCTCTAAGCGAGCTGTAGCACTTAAACTTGCTCTAACTGATACTAAAATGGTGTATCACCTAGGAGATGATTGGGGAGTTTGGACTCAAAAACTGGTTGTAGATATCAACCCTTCCCTCGCATATCATGCCGGTGTAAGTTACAATGATATTGCATCATCACTCCAGACAGCACTCTCTGGTCGAGATATTACACAGTTTAGAACAAATACTAAAACTATCCCTATCACATTGCGTTCAAATCATGCACTCAAGTCTTCCCTTGAGACACTAGAGGGTACACTTGTATTTATCCCTGCTACAAATAAATCTGTACCATTAACTCAGGTTGCAAACATTGATGTTGTCTGGAAGCCACCTAAGATTGTTCGTTACAATGGAGAACATACTATTACAGTTACAGCACAGTTAAAAGAGGGGTTTACAGCCTTCGATGTAAAAAAAGCAGTAGAACCATGGCTTAAAGAGCAAAAATGGTCTGTAGGTTATCGTTATGAGTTTGGGGGAGAGGTTGAAAGTTCTAATCAGGCACAAGGTGCTGTAACAGACAAGCTACCTGTTGCTGCTATGATAATCATAATCCTACTTGTGATGCAGTTTAACTCTTTTGCTAAAGTCTCACTTATTCTAGTGACTATTCCTTTAGGAATCATTGGTGTTATCTTTGGACTCTTTATCACTAACTCTTACTTTGGATTTATGACTTATCTAGGGATAATCTCTCTTGTAGGAATTGTTATAAACAATGCCATCATTCTCATTGAGAGGATTGAGTTTGAACTTGATGTCACCAAACTCTCACCACAAGATGCCATTATAGAAGCTGCACAGAGACGTATACGCCCTATTGTCCTTACTACTGCCACTACTATTGGTGGTCTTATTCCATTATGGATTAGCGGTGGACCTATGTGGGAACCTATGGCTATTGCCATAATCTTTGGTCTTAGTTTTGCAACAGTTCTTACACTTGGTGTTTTACCAATTTTTTACTCTATTATCTTTAAAATTCAGTACCCTAAAGATTATAAGTTTATCCATCAAGACTCATGTGTTTTAGATAGATAGTATTTAAATAAGACTAAAAATTATAAAGAGTATAAGAGAGAGACTCGCACTTATAAGGGCATAAGGAAGCTGAGTCTTTACATGCTCTATAACCTCACAGTCTGCGGCCATTGATGATATGATAGTTGTATCAGAGATAGGAGAGCAGTGATCTCCAAAGATACCACCACTTATAACTGCACCAATAGCTAAGATGACATTAGCATCCATTCCAACAGCCATAGGTACAGCAATAGGAACCATAATACTAAAAGTACCCCAAGAAGTTCCGGTTGAAAATGAGATAAGAGAAGAGAGTAAAAAGATAACAGCTGCTAGAAAATAGGGATGAATAAGCTCTGATGCTAAAGAAGCCAAGTAAATACCTGTTTTAAGTTCTCCCGTAACATCTCCAATGGCAAAGGCGAAAACAAGTATGAAAGAGACTGGAACAAAGTTTTTAGCCCCTCTAAAAGCTGTTGTAAACCATGTAGAAAATGACATATTTCTACTAAATGTATAGTAAAAAAGTGTAAATACCAGAGTAGTTAACATAGTGTAAAATATTGAGCTAGAGCCACTTCCCTTGAGTATCTCCCCCTCTCCTGTAATATATAAAAAAACAAAAACTAAACTGACCATAAGGCCGATAGGAAGAAGCATATAATACATACTGCTGATTGTAGAGTCTAAATCTCTATGAAAAGAACTCTCATATTTACTCGTTTTCATGGGGCCAATCTCAAAACTAAAGTAGATAAAAACAAATGTTACAAGAAGAGCAATAATTGCATAAAAATTGTACTTGAGCGAATCTATTAAAACCTCGGTAGCATTTGCATCAATATAACCTAGAGAAATTTGAGTATTTATGAGTCCTAAAAGAAGTGCTCCATATCCATTAAAAACAATAAGTGAACCAATAGGTGCTGATGTTGAGTCGCATACAAGAGCTAGTTTTGCATGAGGGATTTTGTATTTATCACAGAGGGGTTTTCCAACTGCACCAGAGACTAAAGCAGTTATAGAAGTCTCGACAAAGATAATAACACCGAGAATATAACTCAACATAAGAGCTGAACGCTCAGAAGTAACTAAACCTTTTTTATTTAAAATAAAATCAACAAAACCTCCAACACCTCCACTCTTTTCTATAAGGGCTATAATAGCACCAGCAGATACCACAAAACCTAAGGTTTTTAGAATCCAAGGAGTAGTTAAAAGTGAACTAAAAAGTAAGACCACAGCTTCTAAGGAGTCCATCAAATCATAATGATGTAACATAAGAGTACCAAGAATCACCCCACTTAAAAGTGAGAGTATTACATTTCTACTCCAAAGAGCTAAAATAATTGCTAAAAGAGAGGGTAGAAGAGAGAGGGAAGAGAGTTCTATGGAGAGCTTCTTAAAACTCTATAGACAAGAGAGAAAGCCCTAAACGCCCAAATCTTTCTTTATAAAGATCACACTCTTTTTGCATCACTTTTTTAAAGCCAAGTTTTTTATAAAAGAGTTCATTTTCTAAAGAACCTATCTCTATCATAGTTTGAGCGATAGTATAACCCTTGAGTCTTGCCGTTAAAAGACTTTTTTGCATTAAAGCTTTCAAAACACCTACGTCAATAAAACCCTCAAGCTCTTCCATAAAGTCAAACATTAAAGTTCTCTTGTTAAGCTCAAAATCACAGCAGTACATTAGCTCTAAGGCTTCATTCGTGTCCTCACAACCTACTTCATCTAAAGCACTTACAAAAGCTTCTCTAGTTGAAATTCTAGGTTCATAACTACAGAGAGTACCTACTGATTTTCCATCCATTTGTGCTATTAAAAAATTGCTAAAATGACAATGACTTTTAGACTTAGTTTTAGTAAGTTTTTCTAACTTTTCTAATATAAATTTATCATCATTTGTCTCAAATAAAAGGTCAAAAAGACCATCTTTCTTTCCAGCACGAGAACTTTGTAAAATCATCTCTGCTAGAAAAGAGCTATCTTCGATTTTTGCTTGTAGTATTTTAATGCTCATAATATTTTTCCAAAATTAATTTAAATCATATATTAGTAATAGTACCATACTTTATGATAAAAAGTTTCTTAATTTTAATAATATTTCCAATTTTCTTGTTTTCATCTCAGCAGATCATCTTAGTTGTAGCAGATGATTTTAATAGTTCTCATGCGAAACTAGAGTTTTACGAAGATTCGACTCTATTGCTTAAAACTAATGTCAACATAGGTACCAATGGTTTAGCTTGGGGAATTGGCATCGACTCTTTTGAGCATAAGAGAGGAGAGCCTATCAAGTATGAGGGTGATAAAAGAGCACCTGTAGGAGTTTTTTCACTTAAAAATATTTTTGGATATAGGAAAAGAGCTCAATTTAAACTCCCTTATCTATATGCCTCTAAGGAACTTATTTGTGTGGATGATAGTAATTCACCCTTTTACAATCAAATAATAGAGTCACAAAAAAAACCTAAAAGTTTTGAGTACATGAGAAGAGAGGACAATCAGTATAAATATGGTGTTACAATCATACACAACCCTATGGCTCTTGCACAAAGAGGTTCTTGTATCTTTTTACATATAGAAAAAATGCAAGGAGCTACAACAGCAGGATGTACATCAATGAAAGAGACTGATTTAAAAAAAATCATCTCCCTACTTGACAAAGAGAAAAACCCCATCCTTATTCAGATTCCAAAAAGTTTACGAAAAAGTGTTCTAAACAAGTATCCTCAACTAAAAGTATCTTCTCTTTTAAGAGGTTACTAATCCTTCTAAAAAGCTCTAAGCTTCTTCCTCTCTTTCCATTCTATCTTTAGCGTCTATTCCCATAAGAGAGAGACCAGTTTTGATGCTGAGTGCTACTACTAAAAGAAGTTTTAGTAGTTTTGCTTCATCCTCTGTACCTATCATACGAACATCGTAGTAGAACTTGTGCAGAGATGCTGCTAGTGACTTTAAGTAGTCAGGTAGTTTTTGTACTTGACGAGAACTAAACGCATCTTCAACAACTTCTGGAAGTAAAAGTGCATCAAACAGTAATGTATCTGCATTTTCTCCTAAGTTTTTAAGAGATGCTGCATTTATATCTTCCATCGATACAGTTGCTTTACTAAGTAGCGTTTGAATACGAGCATGAGCGTACTGAATGTAGAAGATAGGGTTTGAACTATCTTGTTTTTTAAACTCAGCAAGGTCAAACTCTAGTGCAGTGTCAGACTTTTTAGAAGCAAAGATAAAACGTAGTGCATCGCTTCCTATCTCTTCAACTATGTCACTCATAAGTATTACATTACCAGCACGTTTACTCATCTTGTATGGTTCACCATCTTTAAGAAGTGAAACCATTTGAGCTAAAAGAACTTCTAGTTTATTAGAGTCATACCCTAAGAAATCTATCGCAGCATTTACACGAGGGATATAACCGTGGTGGTCAGCTCCCCAGATGTTGATGTAGTGGTCGAAGCCACGTTCAAACTTTTGGTTATGGTAAACGATGTCACCAGCTAAGTAAGTAGGACGCCCATCATCACGAACAACAACTCTATCATGGTCATCACCCTTAGACTCTGACTTTATCCAAAGTTTGTCCTCTTTCTCATAAACATTATCACCCATCTTCTTCATAACACGATCCCAGTCTTCATAAAGACCAGACTCATTTACAAAAGTATCAAAGTGAATGTTTGTGTCGTGCAAAGAGTCCACAACGATTTCCATAACCTTATCTTTAGCCCACATAGCAAGCTCTTTTTGGCGAGACTCATCATTTAAAATCTCTTTACCAAAATGCTCCATCGCACCAGTAGCTAAAGCTTCTAGGTACTCACCTCTATAGTAAGACTCAGGATACTCAACACTCTCTTCTTTTAAAATGTTTTCACGAGCATAAAGTTGTATAGAGAGACCAAGTAAATCTATCTGATTACCAGCATCATTTACATAGTACTCAGCTGTGATGTCATAACCTAAGTGTTTTGCTAAACGGTAGAGAGTATCACCATAAACTGCACCACGAGCATGACCTATATGAAGAGGTCCTGTAGGGTTAGCAGATACAAACTCTAAAAGTATTTTTTGATTTTTGTCTTGCTTTGCAAAGTCACTAGGATTGTCAAGTGCCCAAGATGCATACTCTGCTAAAAAGTTTTCACTTAAACGGAAGTTTAAGTAACCTTTTACAGACTCAACACTTGAAAACTCAGGAGATTCACTAAAGGAGCTTGCGAGTTCTTCGGCAATAATCATAGGAGATTTACGAAGTTCTTTAGCAAGGGAGAAAGCTATAGGAGTAGCAAAGTGACCAAAAGAACGGTCACGTGGTTTTTCTAAAACAACCTCACGACCCAATTTTTCGCGCAAAAGCGCCGATACACGTTGTTTCAAAATACTATGCTTGTGTTGTAGTTGTAGTTTTTGGAGCTTCCGTAGATGCTACTTCTTCACTAGCTTCAACTTTTTTAGGAGTCTCAGACACTACTTCTTCAGCATCTTTCATCTCGTTTTTAAAGTTCTTGATTCCTTTTCCGAAACCTTTTGCAAGTTCAGGTATCTTCTTAGCACCAAATAAAAGCACTACGATTCCAAAGATTAAAAACAGTTCCATTCCACCAGGTATTTGAGGCATATTTATTTCCTTTTAAAAAATTATTGCGTAATTATAACGAAAATTACTGTTACTTCTCTTATCTATCTTCCCACTCTTGCACAAAATCATTGATTTTATCATGTGGAATTTTAAGTCTTGCTGTAATTGCTATCTGCCTTAAAACATCAGCAGCCATATCAAGCTTATCATTAATAACTAAATAATCATATTCAGATATCCTTTGAATCTCACGTTTAGCCATTTTTAAACGCCCAATTATCACTTCATCTGTGTCAGTCGAACGATTTTTAAGACGATTTTCTAACTCTGAGAGTGAAGGGGGTGTAATAAACACAGAAGTTGTAATATCACCAAGTCTATTTTTAATAGCCATATTTCCCTGTACATCAATATCAAAAATTACAAGTTTACCTTCAGAGAGAGCTTTTCTAACAGGTTTAAGAGATGTTCCATAATAATTGCCATGAACAGTTGCATGCTCTAAAAAATTATCATCTTCGATATCTTTCACAAACTCTTCTTTACTTACAAAATGATAATCAACACCCTCTTTTTCACCATCACGCATAGCCCGTGTAGTTGTAGATATTGAAAAATAATAATCACCTATCTCATTTTCTATCTCTTTAATAAGAGAGCTTTTTCCTGCTCCACTTGGACCTGAAAGAACAAGAACTACACCATTGTGCTCTATCATTAATTGTCCCCTAAAGTGATATTAATGCTAATTTTCATGCCTTTCATAGATGCTGCAACATTTTTATCACTCAATGCTGCAAGAAGATTTTTCAATGCTTCTACCCCATCTACAGAGTCAGAAACCATATCTTCTTCCACGGACTCGTCAAGATCAATATTCTCTTCAATTACTTCATCTTCTATAAGTTCATCTTCAAGAGTCTCTTCTACTTCCTCTATCTCTTCTACTTCTTCACCAACAGCAATTTTCAAATCTCTACTTGTAAGTCCATCAAGAGAGTCAATATCACTAGCAACTATCTCTAAAAGTGTATCTTCATCAACTTCACTCTCTAACTCTTCATCACTTAATTCTTCTACTGCATTTTCAATTTGAGACTCTAAGTCTAACTCCTCTTCTAAGTGTTCCTCATCTAAGCTAAGTTCATCTTCATCTTCATCTTCTACAATATCATCATTTTCAAGTTCTTCAGATTCATTTTCAAGTGAAATATCATCAAGTTCCTCTTCAACTTCCTCTTCAACTT
>Ga0256826_1003004_pt1 | contig 10166 bp, 12 predicted proteins | sample CV79metaG_FD_185975 | JGI IMG/M metagenome (GOLD analysis project Ga0256826, IMG submission 185975) | Hydrothermal vent microbial communities from East Pacific Rise, Pacific Ocean - CV79 | ecosystem: Environmental > Aquatic > Marine > Hydrothermal vents | place: Pacific Ocean: East Pacific Rise... | reverse complement strand
GAAGAGGAACAGAACCGCCATTTAATGTGCACCCTTTATTTAAAGATCTATGGGGATATTATAAGGAAACATATGATGAAATGAGCTTAACAGTTGTTGGGTTAGTTGATGCCTTTTTTTCTGATATATTAAAAAGAAAGAATTATGGAAGATAAAACAACTGATGGACTTATTTATCCATCAATTAAAGCAGAGGGTTCTCCAAATGTTGTTTTGAAACCCTTATCAGTTGATACTAAAATCAATCATGAAAAATGTTTATGCTTCCAGATCAATGAAAATTTTGGATATGCTATTTATAATACTACAATTTTGTTTAATGGTAATATTATAAAAGATAAAATAAAATGGAGAGATAGCTAATGAATAAACTTATGCTTATATTACTACTTAATTTAAGTATTATTAATGCCTCAAATTTTTCAAATATTGTTTGTATTGATAAAAATAAAAAGGTGTATAATATTCAAATATCTGTAAATATGATTATAATAGATGATAAATATAAAGCTTATTATTCAGGCTCGATTTATGGAGATGACTCGGTATATAAAAATTCTACATATACATATGGTTTTGCATTTGATGTTTCAGATTATTATTCAGATTTTTTTCTGGAAAATAAATATGGATATTATTCAACTGGTACTTGTAGATTAAAGGATTGAAAATAAGACCAACCACAATTTTGATACAATAGCGCTGAAAGATACAAGGAAATAGGATGTCCCATATGCTTAAGATAAAAAAAGTAGTTTTAATCACTTTATTATTAATTGGTATACTTGAAGCTAGAGAAACGGCAGAGCAAGTTGTTAATAGACTTATGGGTAATGAAACAATAGAAGAATTTCGTGAAAGAATACATAATGAGTTTCAATCTGATTCTAAAGCTGAATCAATAAGTATAAAAAAAACTGAGGATGTATGGCGATCAATTGTGAATAGATGGGGGTCTGAAAATAAATATGAAGCAAAGACATACCTTTATAATACCAATGGTAACGAAATGTTTATTCAAGCAGAGATTGGGCATAGTCTTGCAGGTGCAAAAAGTTTATATATAAATATATGGTATGCACAAAAACCATCGATATGTGCTATTGGTACATCTTATAAAGATATTGTTTATTTTGATAATCAAGCTATAAAAATGGATATTTTATGTAAAACAGGTAATCCGAATAATTATTTTGAGTATAGATTTACTACAGATAAGGGATTAAGTTATGTGGTGAATTTATTTAAAAGAACTAATAAAAATATATATTTTAAAAGTGATATATTAGAAACTGAATTGTCATCCAAAGGTTTTACACGGGAGTGGAATTTATTTGGGACAGATGCACTCTGATTATGTAGGATATTTACATTTGAAAAGAATTAAAGTTGATATTTTAAACAAAGGAGATGAATATGTTAAAGAAAAGTATAATTGTAATGTTGTTACTACTGTCAAGTTTAGATGCGGCAGTTCTTACTGGAAGTAATATTGATGGAATGCAAAAATTTTGTTATTATAGCGATGGAACTGTATTTACAGTAGGTGCATCAGATGTATGCCCTGCAACAATTTAGTATAGGTGAGAAATAGGACTTTGTCAAAGATAAATCAAGGTATTAAAAAATCAATAAATACATTTGAGAAAATTAACAATCTTCTATATGAAAAGAATGTCGGTGGTAGTGATAGAAGAAGATTACTGATGGCTTACTTTGATATATGTATGGAGCATATCCAGTCTATTCATCTTTTGATTAAACAGAAACTCTATGGATCTGCTTTCGCTCTTGTTCGACCCTTTTATGAAACTTATTATAGAGCATTGTGGATGTTGAAAATTGCAACAAATGATGAAGTAGAAAAGATTATGAAAGGTAAGTTTAACTTTCTTAATATGGGTACAAAAATAAAAGAGTTAGATAGTATATATACAGGAACTGATTTTTTTGATAATCTGAAAAGTAATTCATGGGGTGCTATGAATGATTATACTCATTCTGGAATTCGTCAGTTATCTCTTCGATGGACAAATGATGAACTAACACCAAACTATGAAGAAACGGAAATTATCGAGGTGTTAGATGCCACGATAATGATATTATTGCTCTTTACTTTTGTTGTATTAAAAGAACATGAATACAATGATGAAGCCGAAAATATTAACACTTTAATTGTAAATGTGTAGGCTTAGTTTTACTCTAACACTATTATTCAATATAACTAATTAACAAGAACTTTTAGATACTCTTTCTCAAACTTTGATTATGATATTATATATCATTATCTGATTTTTTACCAAGATTGATCGTGCCCAATAATATCTGACATTTCTCGCATCCACCTTCTATCTTCATATTCTTCTTGCTTTGTCATGCCCCTTCGATCTTCATATTCTTCTTGCTTTTCCATACCACTTAGCCCCTTAGTCATAGTGGTTACATTTTTTTTAGTGATGTAAAAATCTGTATGCTCCCATACAACTGAATTTTCCTTTACATGTGGACCTTCTAGATATATTCCATATTTATCTTTATTATAGAAGATAAATACATTAGAAGATTTTCTGAAAACTAAGTATTCTTTTTTAGTCGTTCTTTTAACATATGTATTTATTGGCATATTCATTAAAGATATATATCTACTTGATATTAGAATAGTTTTATTTTTTTTTATTTTTTGAATATTTAATGTCTTTGCTTTTATAGGAGTGTAATTGTTTGTTGTGTATTTATTTTCTTCTACCCTTTGAAGGAACTCAGAAATATTTTCCTGTCCTTCCTTGAGCTCGTTTTTTTTATCTTTTATAATCCCTAGTAGTCCGGTGATGAATCTTTTTGGATCATATATAAAACTTAATAGTAAGATTATCCCGATTAACCACATAAATTGATACAATTTTTTTCCTTTTTTTTATTGATTATCTCATTATCAGTATATATTCTACTTAGGAGTTAAAATTAAGATATAACTATACTCCTTTAAGTTTTACTTTAAATCCATAATATTCTTCTAGGTATTGATTTATACATCCGAGCATCTCTTTTTTCTTGATAGGAATACCTTTAAGTTCTTTTCCAACACTTTCCTTGACTTTATAATATAAACTTTTAGGGTATTGAACACCATAGCATTTTTCAGCTAAGTAATTTGTCCACTGTATGTTTTTATATCTATACTTATTAGTTATTTTGATTTTCATAGTATTTCCTATTTATCTAATTTTTAGAAACGAGTTAATAGTTTAATCATATACCTGATATCTTTAAGTTCTTCCTGTAATACAGTTTGTTCTATATGTAGCTTTCCTGTGTCTCTATTAAGTTGATTGATATCTTCTTCTGATAAAGTATCAAGATTTATGTTTAATGCTTCCTTACATTCATCTAGGATAGTGGTATCAACTTTGTTTAACTTATCAGCAAGTACTTGTTCTTTGTTTAATAGTTCCTCAAGTTTCTCTACAACTTTTAAATTGTCTTGCTCTTTAAGTTCACCGTTGAGAACATCATCAACCATTGCAACTAAAAAGGCATTCATTGTTATATTATTTTCTTTAGCAATTGTTATTAGTTGCTGTTTTAACACTAGTGGAATATTAAAGCTGATTGCACTCATTTCTATTTTGTCAGCTTTTGACTGTTTTATTATTTTACTTAGACTCATTACAAGCCTCCTTTTATTGACATAGTGAAAGTATAATATAAATAATAATATAAGTCAAGATATGTTTAATAATATATTTAATATTATTAATTAGTAAGGATTCTTTATCTCATAAAGTTAACTTCAAAAGTAGTTTCTCAAACTTCACAACAAACCATATCTATGTCTCAGGTCCTATCTTATTGTAGTGTATCTGTATCTCTATAATATGATGATTTCTAAAAAAGTTATATATGCAACAACTCATTTCTCAAGAACTTTTAGATAAACTCCCCAACCTTTACACTTTTCAATTACTATAAAATCCATGAAAACCTAGGTCTTATAGTTATACACACATTTTAGTCGCTTAAACGAACATCTATAGAGCACAAATAATATTTCAATAGACGGTCGAGTTTGAAGATATTTAGTAAGTGCTTTGCAATGGATATTAGTCCTATGAAAGGCATAGTCGTGAGTAAATACATCACTTACCTAACTTTGGAGTCTCCGCTATGACGATTTATTTAGATGCTTTAAAATTAATATTGGATTATTTTGCTTAATGATTTTAATTTCTTTTTCAAGTTCTTTCATCCTTTCAATCAATAACAGCTCCCTGCCAAGTGCTTTTCCAAGAAGACTTTTATAATGATCTCGTTGTTTTTTGTAATCATTTCTTTTACGCTGAGACATTTGTAAGGGAGTCTCTAAAACTTCTTCCATCTCTTGGATAATCTCATTATACAAAGAAGGATAGCGACTACGACGTATTGATCCTTTCTGTCGTCCTGCTTCCAGGGACACCATATCTAAGCTTAACCTACTGCCCTTTGACACATTAATAGGCTGATTTTTTTGTATTCTTATTTTCGCATCTCTAAATTCTTGCTCGACTGACATATTATGCTCCTTTTTCTTCTCTTTCTTTATCTTTAGCCTTTTTCTTCAGCCATTCAATATAGTGTTCATTTGCTAATAAGTTCTTAACCTCTGTACGATATTGTATTGAGTCTTTTTCCACCTTTTCAAGATATATTACCATCTCTCGTTGTCGTTCAATCAAAGCTTCAATTTTTGATATCTTAAGAACACCATGGTCACAATCTTTGCAAAAGTTTATCAATGAAGGGAAAAGATATTTATTACATTGTTCAACAGAAGTACAACCTCCGACAGCAGTACTTATATATCGTAATTGACCTTTCTTAATCTGCTTCAGAGTATTTGTTAAATCTTTAAATACCTGTTCTTGTGTCATAGGGGTTTTTGATACACGGTACTTATCATAATAAACACCACCCCCACCGAATAGTTGTTCTCTTGAAAGAGAAACATTTTTAATAAATGAAGCTGCTTCAAGATATGTGCTAATTTTCTTCATGTAGTTAGCAATATTATTCCTACTCTCTTTTCCTTCTAACTGTTTGGCTGATAAGCTACCGTTTCCATAATATTCTGTCATAGACTTAAGTAGATGTCCAAATTGTTCTTTAAGCGTGTATACCGACACTAGACCACTTCCTAATGCATAAACTGCAAGGCTGCGACGATACTGGTGTGAATTGAAGTGCCATGCTTTATTCACTTTTATCCACTTGTGATTAGACCAATTACGTAGTGGTTCAATGGCACTTAATTCTTCATCAATATGGGTTTGAGTTATAGTAATCCCTTTTTTTTCCAAAGGTAATTCAGTTTTCTCAGAAAGTATGCCTGTCATTACATTATCAAATGTATGACTACCTATTATCTTTTTTGTTCCATTTAAGAATCCTGTACTTACAGACAAAGGTATATTTTTTAAATTAGGGCAGTAGCGATAAACAATGAAATTACCTATTTTTATCAAAATATCAATAACCAATTTAACCTTCTTTACTGTCACCCATTTATGAGCTGTTGGTTTACCATTTATTTTTGTCTCATGCCCTTGAATTAGGGGAGGCATATTATTAATAGCAGGTAAATAACAATTTTGTCCTAAATAACGACCTTCACTTTCTCTCATTCCTGTATTCATATGTTTCAAATGTCGACAGGTAGTCTGAATTTTTCCCAACAAACTTATAGCTTCTTGTCTCTTTGTCACTTGATAATAATCAAATAGCTCTATCAGTCTATATTTTTTTACGGCATCTTTCCATTCACAAAATCCAGGGACCTTGTCCCAAGTAGAATAAATCTCTAATCCATGTCTAATCCTTTCTTCTTTATTGATGATTACTTTCCTTTCTCTTGCAAAGACAATATTACTAAGGCATTCATCAATCATTGCAAAAAGATCGTCCAATATTGGTTTTACTCTTGTTATATGCTTCCATCTCTGTTCTGCAGCATTAGTATATATACTTAAAGGAATCACCTCAGTTTGCTCGCAGTTGTCCGTATACTCTTTGGCAAGTTGGCTCATCAGTTTTGAGTTTTTCTTATCTTCAATATAATTAATACCTATCGTATTATGACTTTGGGACTTTAAAAGTGTAAATACATGTATTGTGTACATTATTCTTACTTTATTTAGTACTAATTCTTCACTAATATAATTTTTTATATACTTACTATTTTCCAAAAGTATCTTTAGTGTAAGGCCTTTAGATTCTGCATAGATTGCCAGTGGTTTAACTCCAAAATTATAAAATAGCAATAAAGTTGTTCCTTTTATACCTGTTTCATACCTTCCTGTTCCATAAAGATAATAAAGAAAGACCAATTTCTTGGCTTCTTCTCGGATAAAAATATTTTTAAGTTTTTCAAAATATAAAATGGTACTAGATTGTCTACTGTAAGGTGATACATTCCATATATCATCACCGTAACGAGAGAGAACAACACCATCGCTTAAGTATGAGATAATATACTCCTTTTTTGATTCAAGATAGCCTTTACTGTTATTATAAATATAAGTTTGAGGCTTTAAAAGGTTGTTTATTTCCAATTCTAAACCAAATTGAGGAGTTACTTCAGTATTCATCGTAATACTCCTAATATTTCAAAATCTTCCAATAGGTGCCCCCAATAAGGAGTTAATAGTTGCTCTTTATAAACCTCTTGTTCTACTTTGTCCATAATAGACTTACATCCAGGATCAATAAGCAGCATCTGTTTTAGTAGTTGATCTATTCGTTTGAGCCATGGCTTCATCGATAACTCATAGTCTTCATGAGATTTAGCTCTTGGTAAAGAAATTTCTTTAATGATAAATTCAAGACTGTAAAGTTTTCGAATATCATTTTCATTGGGGTGTGTACGAAAATAGATGCAAAAAATACAGGTTTTTAGATCATTACAATCTGCTTCAACCTCTGTTGTTTGGTCATCTTGTATAGGTTTTTGTTCTTTACTTTCACATTCGCCCAAAAGTACAGCTTCTTCATCTACACTTTTTTCAAGTGTAACTATTCCTTCATTAAGGAAAGTTATAGCATTATGCATCTCCTTTGCCATAGACTCACCACTTTGTCCATTATAGTGGTTAATCATTGTATCATAGCTATTTTGGAGACCTGCAATAGCATACTTTGCTCCTTTACCAAGGAATTCCAATGTTTTATCTTTACGAAAATCTTGAGAAAAAGCATTTGGCAGCTCATCATCCATCCTCTTGAATAATGTCTTCCAATTACTATAAGCATATCTTCCGTTTAATTGAGCAGTTGTAATATGTATTTCTGTACAATAAAGATTAAAAAATAAAAAATTGCAATTACGACCATTTAATACAAATCTTCGTAGTTTTAAAAAAAATTTAAAGCTACCGATGAAATTTTTTCTAATTTCAAAAAGTACCTTTTTATTATTTGCACGAGGCTTTATTCCAACAAAATCTTGACTCTCTTTAGTGGTCGTAAAATCATCATTCTCCCATAATATTTTTCCAAGTATTGAGTCATTTATTCCAGTAATAGCAAGCAAAACTGTAAAAAAAGCTTTCATTGCTTTATTCCCTAGTGCTAGTCGTAGATCATGAGTTGAGTCTGTATTGACTAAAGCTAATCGTTCAAGGAGTTTTTCACAGCCATGGTTTATAATATATTTTTTATTATTTCCAGGAAAATCAATAAATTCACACAATCGTTCTTCCTTAGTTTTTATACGCCCTTCTTGATAGTTTATACACTTAAATGCATTTTTTGATATTGGCATATATGATGGTACAATATCGCACCCAGCTCGTGGAGTTAATACAGCATTTCCTTTTGGTAGTTTTATATTATAAGGATATTCTTTACCTTCTAAAACAAAATCTGCTATTTGATCAAAGAAATTGTAGTAAAATATGAATGTATATTCAATCTCACCTTTTGATTTTCTGATACCGTCAAATGCCGTAGCGGAAGTATTTTTATATTTAATTATTTTAATACCACCTATTTCATTTGCTTTATCCTCAAAAAGGTAACAAAGTAATAAATAGGAAGCTCTATGCAGATAATGAGCCATGTTATTTTTTATTTCCACCGTTATTACTAAATTTTGTAGATATCTCTTGTACACTGTGAATACTTTTTTTGCCTCTTGAATATTTTTAGGAAAAGGAATAGCCTTAGAACTCAAAAAATTAATAAATTGAATTTGATGACGAATATTTATATATACATGGTCTGCTGTTAAGTCTTTTTCTATCATTGAATAGAGAGATAAAAGTATGCCCTCAAGGATATGACTTCTTTTATTGTCATAGCTTTTCTCATCTACTTTTATTAATGGACTCCTATACCCTTTTCTTTTTATTTCTAAAGTTTTATACATTACCTGTGATAGATTGATTTTCATCGTTTTATATATCACTCCAACCCTACGATAATCAATCTGCTGTTGTTCTTGATCCTCAATACATTGTACAAGGAACTTAAAGTCCATATATAGTGTATTAATCTTAGTCAGTCTTGGGTGAAGGTTAGTTTCTGTTCCCACTATATTACCAGTCCCATGAATCTAGATTCTCGAAGGTCTTGTAGCTCAGCTAAAACCTCATACATATCACGATAATCTAAATATTTTTTAGTTGTTGAACGATCGATATGGCCCAAACGTTTTCGAAGCTCATTTAATAATTCACTTTCAGTTATAACCTTTTTTTCAACCAAAGGCCAATATAACTCAATAAAGTTCATTGCAAATGTTGCTCTAGTATCATGAAATTTAAATGAAAAACAATAGCCCTTAGAACGTATTTCTGGTTTAAGTGTAGCTGACATAAATGAATTGATTGCACCGCCTTTAGGCAATGCCTGACCATCGTATACAATCTTATTAATATCATCTGATGCCATGTAGTAGGGCCTAGACTGCGAACTAATAAATATATACTGGTCAAGGTCATTATTTTGTGAAAGTGTTTTATTTCTACGACGATGTGCCTGATCCGAAACAATATAGATACGAATAGCTATCCAAAGCCATCCTGGAACTTCTAATGCAAATCTCCTATTTCCTTTTGTATCAATACCTGTTCCTGGTCCAATAGAAAGCGTATAATCTTCATTAGAATTTCTTTGCTCTTGTTCTTTTAGCCAGTTGTCAATTGTAATATCAGAGTAGTCTTTGGGTAAAGTGGAAATAAAATGCTTAAGTCTCATAGTTAATATAGTCTGTTTACGTGCACCTGTTTCTAGTGCTATTGTAAAGATAAGGTTCATTTCATGATTATCAAGTTTTTTTAATACTTTGTAAAGTATATTCTGCTGATCCAATGTTAATGGCTGTAGTTTATCTCCCTCATCAGTAATGCATTTATCATAATTATTATGAGATTGTTTAAACTTATTAATATCTACAGCTTCCACTAACTTTGAAAAACCTATACCTTCTTTATTATTCGTATGGATCATTAGCTGATTTATTTTAAATAGATTTACACTAAATGAAATATTTTCAATATCCATTAGCCAACGATAAAATGCCGTTACTGGTCGCATACGTTCTTTAGCAGTACTGGAACTGAGTTCACGACTATTAACACATTTTTGTAAGAAAGTATGATAAGCCCAATTTGGTCGTTTACTCATTCTTCTTGCAATACGATAATCTAGATCTTCGCGTTCACAAAATTCTTTGTATTTTTGAAGTGCAAAAGAGTGTGCAGTAATAGTTTCAGCATGAATATTTTCGTTCTCTTTTATCTTCCACAATAGATATCGATTTCCATCTTCCCATAAAGTACCATCAGTATTTATAAGAAACCGAAAGTTGTTAAAATTAATCTGCTCTTCAAAAAAAGATTCATTAATTACTCCTTCAGTATTTGATGCATTAGCAGTTGGTATATAAATTTCTATATTGGAAAAAATATGTTCCATGGTACCTCTTTAAATAATTTATTTAATTGTAGCATGTACATTCAATCTGCATTTTGGTATGCTGAATTACCATTAAAACTAATGTGTGTGCTCTAAGTCTCGTGAAGCAGTAACTATTGCAGAGGGAGAGAATGTAGAGACAGATATAGTAAAGTATCTAGATGCAACACCTACAAAAGAGGTACTAAAAGCCACTCTTAAGATGTTAGGTTTTT
>Ga0256826_1003003_pt1 | contig 10168 bp, 11 predicted proteins | sample CV79metaG_FD_185975 | JGI IMG/M metagenome (GOLD analysis project Ga0256826, IMG submission 185975) | Hydrothermal vent microbial communities from East Pacific Rise, Pacific Ocean - CV79 | ecosystem: Environmental > Aquatic > Marine > Hydrothermal vents | place: Pacific Ocean: East Pacific Rise... | reverse complement strand
CTACATCACAAAAGATGCTCTAATAAGTGCAAGTTATGGGATGAACGAATATAGAGAGTTTGACCAAACTTTCTCTACAATCACACAAGACAATATTAACTCGATTGCACTTGTAAGTCTTAGTTATAGTTTTTAAATATGAAACTATTTATTTTACTGTTTTTTAGTATCAGCTTGCTATATTCTCAAAGTAATTTTGAGAATATAAAAGTACAGTACTTCAAATCTTATGATTATGAACAGATGGGAAAGTATACAGAAGCGATTAAAGTTCTCTCTCCCCTGTATAAGCAGTATCCTAAAGGGTATACTTTAAACCTGCGTTTTGGATGGTTATTTTTCTTAAATAAAAAATATCCTGATGCTATAAAATACTATAAACAAGCCTCTTTGAGTAACTCTTATGCCCTTGATCCTAGACTTGGTCTTATACAAATCTATCTTACAACGGGAGATTTTGAACAAGCTGAGACAGTCTCTTATGAGCTTCTCAAAATTGATTTTTATAACTACTATGCAAATCTATATGTGACTCGTGCTCTCATCGCTCAAGGGAAGTATGAAGTAGCAACAAAAATTATCTTAAAAATGTTGGCTCTCTACCCAACAGATATAATGTACCTAGAACAACTAGCCGTTGTTTATAAAAATACAGACTCCAAATATCTACCTAAGCTTTATGAAGATATACTCATTCTCGACCCAAATAATGTTTATGTAAGAAGTGAAATGAAATAATGTTTAAAATACTCATCTGTGAAGAGAGCTTATCTTATCTAGCACCTACTATTTTTGCAAACTATGCTTATAAGATAGCAAAAAATGCAGAGGAGATTTTAGAACTTACTTATGAACAAAATTTTAACCTATATCTTTTTCATTTAGAGTGTTTTAGTGTGCTCAAAGAGTTACGTGAGACAAAAGACACTACTCCAACAATTTTTATAGATGAGTACTACTCACTTAACAATTTCAAAAAAGCTTTTTCTGTAGGTGATGACTATATTTTAAAACCTCTCTATATTGATGAGCTCAAAATTAGAGTTAATTACCACTATTCAAAAATCTACAACTGTAACAATAACATCATAATTTATAAAAATTTTTACTATCATGCAAACTCTCAACAACTATTTTTACACAAAGAGAAGGTAAAGCTCTCTCCAAATGAACTAAAATTGATAACACTTTTCTTTACTAATCTAAACAGAGCAATCTCAAAAGAGATTATTTATGAAGAGCTTGAGAGCCAAAGTGATGGTTCACTTCGAGTCTATATCTCAAGGCTTAACAAGTTAGGATTAGATATTAATTATGAGAGATCAATCGCTAGCTATACCCTCTCTTAATCCCATAAAACACTCACACCATACTCTCTATTTAGAACAACATATTTACTATAGTAAACTTTTTTACCATACTTTTTACTTAAAAATTCTAATTCTAAATCTTCACCACTTAAGAGTGCTCTTATATCTTTATACTGTAACCACTTTCCATATTTTGCCAAGGAGTTCTGCCAAATTCTAAAATCACATGTAGAGTTCTGTGTCACTTCAAACATCTCTCCATCTTCTGTTTTCCAATGGGCATTGGAACAAGCATATAGTTTCACTTTCTTACCATTAACTTCTTTATCTCGTACTTCTATCTGACCGTCATCACAGTATGGACATTTTCCTAAAATCATTTTTACTCCTCTTAAAGTCTATTTGTATATATTTTCTCAATACAAATCAACCCCGCTATACCTGCATAATCTCTAGCACTACTATATCTCCAATGTTTAGCCTCATCTACATAACCTCTTTTAACAGGGTTCTTATGTATGTACTCTATTTTTTGTATCATCATATTTTCATTCTCTATTAACTTTGACTCTATACCCTCTTGCCATACTTGATAAGTGCTAATTTTTTTATGGGTTTTTTTATAAAATGAGAGTTGCTCAAGTATAGTGATGATATTTCTCTCTTTGAGTAAATCTAAGAGTTTTTTAGCTGTAAATTTTTTAAATTTTTGTATAGTTTTTGATATATCATCACTACTAGCTACAAGATGGAGATGATTTTCGAGTATGACATAAGAGTATATTTTAAGATTATTCTCTGTTTGTAAGAGTTTAAAACCTTCAAGGAGTATTTTTACACTTTGAGGGTTAGTAAAGAGTGGTATCCAGTGTGAGACACTAAGAGTTATAAAGTGCGGATCTGTTTGTTCATACAGCTTGCATCTTATTCTTCCCATCATTAACCTTTTTTTTCTTTATATGATAGGAGATTTTTTTAAGATATACTCATTTTATTGCATTTTGCAATTTTTTTATGGAAATTTTAAAATAAATGAGAATTAGACTCTAAGAGTAATAATGCTTTCTTAAAATTATACTCCTTTACAAGTCCTTTAAGATCCTCAAAAAGTTTAGAAGTTTCTTTGTTTAATTTATAACTATTTAACTCATTTATAACTATTTCACATTTTTGAGGTCTAGCACTGATGAGAGCATTTTTAAGTTCTAAAAACATCTCATCTATTTTAGCACTTGAAGCCTCTATTTTATTTTTACTAGGCTTTAGGACAGGATAAATATTTTCTAATTCACTTACTACTTTTTGGAGTTCGATATCAACATTTTTTAATAAATCAATATTTTGAGTCTCTTCTAGCTCAACTACGTATTCATGTAGACTACAAGCTCCAATATTTGCACTTAAACCCTTGAGTGTATGTACTTGTAGTTTAAAATTTTTCTTATCTAATGTATCTATTTTAGAATCTTTATATCTTATGTAAAATTTATTTAAAATCTCAAGATATAATTTTTTATTTAGGTCTAGACGTTTAAGCCCTATATTCGTATCGATATTTACAAATTTTGGAATTACTATTTCCTCTTGATTGATATTTTCTACTTCAATATCTACAAAAGCAGTTTTTTTTGAAATATATTTTAAAAGTATTTCATAAAGCTTTTCAACAACTATTGGTTTACTTAGGTGTTCATTCATACCAGAATTATTAGCATCTTGAACATCTTGATTCATCGCATTTGCTGTTAATGCGACTATTGAAACATCTGAATCTATATCTCTAATGAGTTTAGTCGCCTCATACCCATCCATCACTGGCATATTAACATCCATAAATATGAGCTCATACTTATTTGGATTATTTTTAACCATATCTACAGCTTCAGATCCATTATTTGCTAAATCTATATTTATCAAACTCTTTTGGAGTAAACCAATAAATATCTCTTGGTTTATTAAATCATCTTCTACTAACAAAATATTTGAACCACTTAAGTGCAACTTATCTCTAAGATTTTCAAGTTTAAAATCTTCATCTATAAAATTTTCATCAGCAACTGCAAGACTCAGTTCAAATACAAAAGTAGAACCAACACCAACTTCACTGCGAAAGTAAATCTTTCCACCCATCAGTTCTACAAGCTGTTTTGAAATACTCAGTCCAAGACCAGTTCCTCCATACTTTTTGCTTATACTTTCATCTGCTTGAGCATAAGATTTGAAAAGTTGAACCTGATGTTCTGGTTTAATACCTATACCACTATCTTCAATACTAAAAATATAAATACCATCTCGATTTTTTATATCAAGTTTTACATAACCACTATTTGTAAATTTAAGGGCATTGCTAATTATATTGGTAATAATTTGAGAAATTCTCATACTATCTCCATGCAGGCACTCTGCTACATTTTTGTCATATGAAATTTCAAATAATAAGCCTTTCCCCCTCACCTGTGCCTCCATACTACTTTTAATAGCATCTAAAAGCTTATAAAGATTAAAATCTGCTCTATCTATTTGTAATTTTCCTGCTTCAATTTTTGAGAAGTCTAAAATATCATTTATAATATTTAAAAGTGAAGAGGAAGATGATTTTATAGTTTGAATATAGTGGTGCTGCTTGGGAGTGAGCTCTGTTTGTAAGGCTAGATGTGTCATACCAATAATACCATTCATGGGTGTTCTAATCTCATGACTCATAGTTGCTAAAAAGTTTGATTTTGATTTTGTAGCTTCTTGTGCCTTATACTTCTCAAGCTCTAACTCTTTTGTTCTATCTTTGACCTTATCTTCTAATGTTCTTTGAAATTCTCTATCTTTTTCTTCAAGTAGTTTAATTCTATATGCAATGATAAAGGCAAGCATAATGGCTTCTGTTGCTATCCCTATACCAACACCATGACTAGTGACATAATTGTACTCTACAAGGCCCTTATAAAAGAGAACTGCCAAAATATTAAAAACTATAAAAAAGGAGTGTCCTATAATAAAATATTTTGCTAAAGGATTTCTTTTTTTATAAAATGAAATTGTTGTCAAAAGAGTAACCACAATTGTATATGCTGCTGCTAAACTTGCTATTTTTAAGGCAGAAATAAAATCAAATAATCCATAGAGTATATTTACACTTATTAAAAATATTACAGACTGTAAAAATAGGTGCTCTCTTTGATATTTTCTCTTTGTGTTAAATATAGTCATAATAAATAAGATTAAAAAGATTGGCATAAACATTAGTGAGTAATTTATTTTAAATACTAGTGTTCCATAAAGATTAAATAAGTTTGCTAAAAGCCCGTAAGATAGAGAGATCCAGATAGAGGCAAAGATAAGATAGAGTGAATAATAGAGATTTTCTTTGCGTTTTGACGAAATAAATATTAAAAGATTGTATATGGCTAAGGCTAAAAGTATACCAACTAAAAGGGCTATATCTGTATTAGAGTTTACAAGGGATTTTCTTGAATTTTGCTTATCATACAGCATAACTGTGAGCCATTGATGAGAGAAAAATCTTGATTGCATATAGATGGTTTTAGTTTGATTTGGAGCAAGGGAAAACTCATATATTGCAATCCCACCATAAACATATTTTTCACTTACCTTTGAGTCAAAATCAATATTTACACTCTTTATAAGATGATTGTTCTGCTCTTCATAAAAGTTTAATGCCTTATAATGATAAGCATGAGGGTGATGAATATAGAGTTTCCTAGTTTTATCAGATTCATTTTTGATAATAATCTTAGACCAAATAACACCATTTTTTGTCCCAAGAGATATTTTGTTTGTGGAATTTACAAACTTTTGACTTCGTACATTCAAGTAGTCCATTTTAACTGTAGTATCATCATAATAACTCATCTCAAAATTAGTTAATTTAACCTCTTGATTATCAATAACAATATTTTGTCCAAATACTAAAGATACAAATGAAAGAATTAATAAAACTATTTTATTCACTATCTAAATCCTATTGTAAATTTATTTTAAAACAAGCACCATGTTCACTATTCTCAACACTGAGTTCTCCCCCTAAAGAGTCTTCAATGATTCTTTTAGAGATATATAGACCTAAACCAACACCCTGCTTTTTATGTTTAGTAGTAAAGTATGGCTCAAAAATCTTTTCAATAATCTCATCACTTACACCCCCAGCATTATCACACACTTCAATACAGTAGTTATTAGTACTTTTTTTACACTCAATTTTAATTGTCGGTTTTAAAATATTTTTAGATACTAGTGCATCTTTAGCATTATTTAGTAGAACAACTAAAACTTGTTGTAGCTCATTTTTATATCCTGTATAGAGAAATCTTTCATCTAAATTAAGAATAATTTCAATATTATGAGAATCCAATACACCTTGAACGATAAAAATTGCTTTTTCAATTAACTCTTGAAGTATAAACTCTTCTTTAAATTTATCTTGAGAATAGAAATTCTTAAAATCATCTATAGTTCTAGACATATAAACTGTTAAAGATTCTATCTCTAGTAACTTCTCCTCAATTACATCATCTTGGATTTTTTTTGTATGTAAAATATCATCTAATAGAAGGACAGCAGAGTTTACTTGAGCAAGAGGTTGCTTCCATTGATGTGCAATATTTTCTATCATTTCACCCATAGAACTCATCTTATTTTGATGAAAAATTACTTTATCTTTATCTCTTGATTTTTTTAACTCTTTATCCACTTTTGATTGTAAGTTCTGATTTATCTCTCTTATCTCATTTTTTGACTCTTCTAAGTCATGTATAAGTTCTTGTAGTTTTAACTCTCTTTTAACTCTAGCCAAGAGTTCTTTAGGTTTAAAAGGTTTAGTAATATAATCAATTCCACCTACATCATAAGCTTTTTCTATCGACTCTTCATCTATCTTTGCAGTTATAAATATAACGGGAATATCTTTAGTTTTATCATCTTTTTTTAGAATTTTACACATCTCATAACCATCTATCTCTGGCATCAAAATATCAAGTAAAATCAAGTCAACATCTTCTCTATTTACTATTTCTAAAGCACTTTTAGCATCTAAGGCAACAAGTAACTCATATCTATCTTTTAGTATCTCTAGAAGTAAATGTATATTTATATTTGTATCATCAACTATTAAAATTGATTTTTTATTTACTTGCATCTATTTACCTTTGTTAAAATAAGTCTAATATCCTAAAATAGTATACAATTATTTAATAAAAAGCAAACTATTTTGCTAAAATTCGACTATGAATTCTTATAGAGATAAATTTAACCAAGCAATTACAAATACATTTTTTTCAAAACTTCCCCTTGATGAGCAAAAATTCATTGAAGAGAAATCTTTTTTACTGAAGTTCTCCCACCAAGAGCTAAAACAGATCATCGATATTGCTCGTGATTTAGAGATGTGGAATGAACCTACGATAGAGAAGATATTTCCAGAGCATGACCAGAGAAAAGTAGTTTTTACTCGACTGAGAAAGAGCTATGAAGCCATACGAGATAAGAAGAACTCATATGAGAACTTCACACTCAAAAATATTCCTAAAGAGCAGAAGTTTACTTTTAAAGTGGCAGAAAAACAAGGGTTTGGACTTGGGCTTTGTCCTGTAGCAAGTGAGAAAACAAGATGTTGTAATCTACTTACACTAGATGCAGTTGAGTCTTGTGGTTTTGACTGTTCATACTGCTCTATTCAAAGTTTTTACAACCAAAACACCATCACTTTTGATAGTGGCTTTAAAGATAAACTTCTTAAGCTCAAACTAGATAAAAATAAAACCTATCATATAGGAACAGGTCAAGCATCTGATTCTCTTATGTTTGGTAATCGTGAGGGAGTTTTAGATGCTCTGTTTGAGTTTGCCTTAACAAACCCTAATGTCATTTTAGAGTTTAAAACAAAGTCTGACAACATTAAGTACTTTTTAGAAAACGCAGTGCCAAAAAACATACTTCTGACATGGAGTCTCAACACTCCAACAATCATAAACAATGAAGAGCATTTGACAGCTTCTCTTGAAAAACGTATAAATGCAGCAAGAAAAATGGCAGATAAAGGCATAAAAGTTGGTTTCCATTTCCATCCAATTGTTGAATATGAAAACTATCTTGATGAATATCAAGAGGTATATAAAAAACTTATATTAGAATTCGCTCCAGATGAAGTCGCTCTTGTTAGTTTTGGAACTCTCACCTTTATAAAACCCGTTATTAAACAACTGAGAGAACGTGAGTTTAGAACTAAAATAACTCAAATTCCTCATGAAAATGCAAGTGGAAAAACCTCTTATCCAAATGAGACAAAAGTAGAGATGTTCAAACATGCTTACGAGAGTTTTTCTGTATGGCAAGGGGAAAAGAGTAATGTCTTCTTTTATCTCTGTATGGAAGAGCATCAGATGTGGGCAAAAACTTTTGGCTACCAGTATGCAACTAACAATGATTTTGAGCATGCCATGCTTAACTCATACTGCCAAACAATTGGCATAAATTATTTAATCTAGGAACACAATGAACACACAAACTAAAGAGAACTACTTCTTATCACAACCACACCAACCTTTTTTCCTCTTAGGTGTTTTAAATGCTATCATAATGATGCTAATCTTTGCTCTTAGCTACAAAGGCATCTTCACATTAGAGATAGATACAAAAACATTTCATGTTTACTCACTTATATTTTTAGTTTTCACAAACGTTTTTACAGGCTTTTTATTTACAACTTTTTCAAGGTTTAATCAGTCACAGTTTATAGAAAAAAACTACTACAGCTATGTCTTTTATGGTAGTTTACTTGCTTCTATAGTCTTTATTGGTGGTAGTTTTATAAACTTCAACATAGCACTTCTTGGAATGATTATCTCCTTTATAAGCCAATCTTTTATAGTTTTAAAACTACATACTATGTATAAAGCAGGTATATCTCCAGATAAAAAAGACTCTTTTTGGATTTTAAATGCAAACTATTTTGGTCTCTTTGGTAACGCTTTTTTTATACTTAGTCTCTTTGTTCCTGCTGCCCAAAACGCAGCTATAAATATCTCTTTTTATCTCTACCTTATCTTTCTAGCTTTTAGTGTTGGCCAAAGAATGATTCCTTTTTTCTCACACTCATTTGCTCAAAAAGATGAAAACTTTGTAAAAATTATATTTGCTTTATTTGTAGCGAAAGCTCTATTTGCATCATTAAATCTTAAAATTGTTGAAATTATTATTGATTTAGTACTTGCTGCTTATATGTTAAAAGAGTTCTTAAGATGGGAACTTAACCCTTTTAACTCTCCTGCAATTTTATGGGTACTACATCTTGCTCTATTTTGGTTACCGGCTGCGTTTTTACTCTCTGCATTTTCTCTTCTTGGCGAAATATTTTTAGATACATCTTTTTACTTTTTAAACATTCACCTACTTGCCATAGGATTTTTAACAACTGTTCTCATAGGTTTTGGAACACGTGTTACATTAGGACACTCAGGACAGCCTCCACATGGAGATAAGTTTGCAACAGCTATCTTTGTATTTATTCAAGTTGTAGTTATTGGTCGAGTTCTTTTTAGTCTAAATGTAGCATTTGGATGGGGTCTTGGCTTTTTATTTGATATATCTTTTACACTATGGCTTATACTATTTTTAGTATGGAGTGGTAGATATGCGAAAGTATTAATCTTTGGAAGTAAGGTTTAAAGAGGGAAAAGACTAAACCCATAAAGGGTTTAGAACTTATTTTGCTAAAGCTGCTTTAGAAGCGTCTGCAACTGCACTGAATGCTGCTGCATCGTTCATTGCCATATCAGCAAGAATTTTACGGTCAAGTTCGATACCTGATTTGTGAACACCATTCATAAAAGTTGAATAGTTCATTCCATTTAAACGAGCCGCTGCATTGATACGGATGATCCATAGTTTACGGAACTCACGTTTTTTCTGCTTACGGTCACGGAATGCGTACATAAGTGAACGTTCAATTTGCTCTTTGGCTTTACGGAAGTGTTTACGACGACCACTGTAAAAACCTTTTGCTAATTTTAATATCTTTTTGTGTCTTCTTCTACGAACAACACCTGTTTTAACTCTTGGCATTTCTTTCCTTTTTCTTTACCCAGCTACTTCTGTAGTCAAGGTGCCACTACTTGTGGTGGACTTGCCCAATTATTTAAAATTGGAGATGTAATGAAGTAACTAAAAATTAGTTAATCATAGCCTTTATATTTGCAGCATCTGCATCAGAAACAACAGCTGGGCTGTTTTGATCACGACGTGTCCCTGCATCTTGTTTAGTTAAAATGTGGCTTCTAAACGCTTTACCACGTTTGATTTGACCATTTTTCTTAACTTTAAAACGCTTAACAGCGCCTTTTACCGATTTCATTTTTGGCATCGATAATCCTTTAAGTAAAATTCTTTGTATTCTAACCAAGGTCAGAATTAAGAGTGGGATTATACCCAAATATTTCTTATATTTTGCTATACTCTCCTTATGAATTCAATAAAACACATAGAAAATGCACTTAAAGAGCTAGATGATGAAGTACAAAAGATACTACTAGACTGGGGAATCCCCCTTAATGAGAAAGATAATTTAATGCTTCCTATACTGCAACAAAAAAGAGTACTAGATCAGACTTTAGAAGATTTAACATATCTAAAAGAGAATCCACCAACACCAAATCAGGCTTGTGGAATTTCTAAATATAGAGATGATAATTAAATTCAAAGGAAAATTACACTTCGATTTTTAGATCATTAATTATTTTTAGTGTCGTATCCAATAACTTTTGTAAATCATCTTTACAAATATTAAAAATCACTTCTGAATCTAAATCAAAATAATGATGAGATAAAATATCTCGTATTCCTTTGACTTG
>Ga0256826_1003002_pt1 | contig 10169 bp, 8 predicted proteins | sample CV79metaG_FD_185975 | JGI IMG/M metagenome (GOLD analysis project Ga0256826, IMG submission 185975) | Hydrothermal vent microbial communities from East Pacific Rise, Pacific Ocean - CV79 | ecosystem: Environmental > Aquatic > Marine > Hydrothermal vents | place: Pacific Ocean: East Pacific Rise... | reverse complement strand
GCATGACCAGATACATGAATATCTTTATCCATAGCTACTTTTGCACCAGCACGTTGAAGATGATTTAACATTCCAGAGATACTTCCCTCATTACCTGGAATAGCACGAGAAGAGAGGACTATTAAATCTGTTGGTTTTATCTTTATATGTCTATGTTCACCGATTGACATTCTAAAAAGAGCAGAGTTTGCTTCACCTTGAGAACCAGTTGTTACAATAAGAATATCTTTATCATTCATACTTGAGATCTCATCGGCATCTACAAATATATTTTTTGGAAATCTTACATAGTCATATTGCATAGCTATCTCTATATTTCGTTCCATAGAACGACCTATAACACAGATTTTACGACCATATTTTACACCATATTGAATAGCTTGTTGTACACGATGAATATTTGAACTGAATGTTGAAAGTAGAACACGTCCTTGAGCTTTGGCAAAGATTCTATCTAAAGCTGGTGCAACACTTAGTTCTGAACCAGTTGGGTTTGGATTATGTGAATTTGTTGAATCACTTAAAAGACAAAGAACACCTTTATCTCCATAATAAGCGAGTCTATGTAAATCAGCAGTATATCCATCAACTGGTGTATGATCTATTTTAAAGTCACCTGTATGAATAACAGTACCAGCATCTGTTGTGATTGCTAATGATGAGCTATCTAAAATAGAGTGAGTCATATGCATCCATTCTATTTTAAAATCATTTCCTATCTCATATACTTTTCTTTTTTCAATAGGATTAAAATGGCGACGTGCTTCTTTTATATGATGTTCATCAAATTTATTACCTATCATAGCAAGTGGTAAAGGTGTTGCATATATAGGAAATTGCATCTCTTTATAGAGATAAGGCATCGCTCCGATATGGTCTTCATGAGCATGAGTGATAATAACAGCAACTATTTTATGTCTAATTTCACGAATATATGAAAAATTTGGTACTAAAATATCAACACCGTGCATATCTTCATCTGGAAAACTCATACCAACATCAACTAAAATAGCCTCTTTTTCTGTTTCAAAAACAGTGATGTTTCCACCAATTTCACCAAGTCCACCTAGTGGAGTTATTCTAATTTTAGCATTAGAGTTTAAGTCAAGTTTATAATGTGGATTTAATCGCTGTTTATGACCCTCTTGATTTTTAACTACAAAAGATTTTAAATTTTCATCGATAGGTGTAGCTTGTCTTTTGTGACGATTACGATGTTTGTTTTTATTTGGATTAGGTTTATTCCCATTTGGCTTATTGCCAGCTGGTTTATCACTATTTTGTCTAGGTTTGCGGTTATTATTAGGTCTTCTATTATTATTCGTATTTTGTTTACGATCTGTTTGAGGTCTGCTTTTTTCTTCAGTCCCTTGTTTCTCTTCTGCCATCCAAACTCCCTGTAATTTTTGTATAGAGTTGGTGATAGTTATCGGTTGTGACTTGATGAGGACGAATAGTAGTTATAAATCCAAGTTCAAGAAAAACATCTTGAAGTAGAGTTTTTTCATATTTTGCACTGAGATTTTTCATAAGAGTTTTACGTGGTTGCGTAAATGCTAAGCGTAACATCTCTTCAAATTTTTTATCACTTCTATCTGTACTTTTTTGTATGAGAAAAACAGCAGAATCTATTTTTGGCTGTGGGTCAAATGCAGTTGGAGGAACTTTTACAACTATATTAGCTTTTCCTACACTTTGAGTTATAATCCCCAAAGAACCAAATACTTTATCACCAGAATCTGCACAAAACTTTTCTGCTACTTCAAGTTGTACCATTACTAAAATATTTTTACACATAGGATCAGCGAGTGCTTTTAGGATGATATTTGTTGCTATGTAGTAGGGCAAGTTAGCTACTAAATCATAGGGCTCATCAACTAAAGAACTCTGCCAAGCGTTCAATACATCTCCACAATTTATGTGAAGTCGCTCGGTAGCGATCTCCTCTTTAAATTCATTTTGTAATAGTTTACACAAATCGGTATCTACCTCAAAAGCTTCTACACTTTTGACATCAACTAAAAATTTAGTTAAATCACCTAAGCCAGGTCCAATCTCTACGATTTTATTATCGTTTTTGGGCATCGCTTCGACGATCTTTCTTAAAACGCCTTCATCTTTTAAAAAATTTTGACCGAACTTTTTCTTTGCTATAACGTTTTCTTTTTTCATAAGAATGAGTTTATAGTAATTATTCTTATAATAAGGTAATGTTACATATGAAATGATATAATATTTTATTAAATAGGGAGAACAAAAGATGATTAAATTATTGCTAATAGTCTTATTAACAACTACAATTTTTGCAAAATATTCAAATTGTGAATTTCAAAATGAGAATTATATAGATATTTGTAAAAAAGTTACAAAAGAAGGGGTTAGTATAGAATATGCAAATAGTTTTCTATTATCCTATTTTAAAACACAATTTTATGATGAGATAAGTTGGAAATATCTACAACCAAGGCATATAAAAATGCACCGAGCAAATGAAAAAAAAGCAAATAACACTCTTGTAAAATATATTCCAAAGATTGTAAAACATCTAAAAAAATATAGTAAAATTTATGATTATAGTGAGAAAAAATATCATGTAAATAGAGAGATTATAGCAGCAATTTTAATGAAAGAAACAAAACTTGGTAAGATAGTACCACAACATGATGCTTTTATCGTTTTTAATACAATGGTTGTTCGAACAAAAGCTCAAACATCACGTGAAAAGTGGCTTTTACATATGGGAAAAACAAATATGGCTTCTATTATTGAATATTGTTATAAAAAAGGGTTAAAACCTTATGAGTGTAATCTACCTAGCTCTTATGCTGGTGCAGTAGGAATTCCTCAGTTTATGCCAAATAGTTTCTCCTATACAGATGGATATAAAACAAAATTAGCAGATTTAACAAAGATGGAAGATGCAATAGTTTCAGCAAGTAAATTTTTAAATAAAAAAGCTTCTTGGGATAAACTTATAAGATGGAATAAAATACCAAATATGAAAAAAGTGGAATCTGATTGGTATACTTTTGATTTTCAAAAAAGAGATGCCTCTTTTGTATATGCTCAAAGTAAAAGAACAAAGAAAAAATATGATTGTTTTAGTTGTAATAAAAAATCTTTACAATATACAAAAAAATATGTTCAAAAGATTATGAGATATAACAACTCATCAAATTATGCAGTGGGTGTTTTACGTCTTGCATATGATGCACATAAACTTTTAATTACTAACAAGAGAAGATAGAAGTTTTAAACTTCTATCTTCTTCTATGTGTATGATTATGTTTATAATTTTTTTTAAAACATTTTTGACAAATATTATATTTTGAATTAGTTGGAAGAGGGGCATGACATATTCTGCATGTTTGTACAAATTTACCTTGTTGAAGAGATAGCTCTATATATTTATTGAGAACAGTTCGGTACTCTCTTGCTTTTCTTTCATCTACAAAATAATCATCAAAACGGTAACTTAACCATAAATAGAGAGAGATCTCCTTTACCATATCTTCTGCTTTTAGAAGTTCATCTGTTGTTTGCGCATAATTTCCTGTTAAATATGGAGGATTATAAAATACAGGTTCTTTTCTCTCTAAAGCATGAAGATACTCCTCAAAAGCTGAAATAATATAGGGAGATTTAAGTGTTAATGGTGCAGATGCGAGGTGGTATTTTGTGGCTAAATCTAAATCATATTTATCTACAATAGTAGATGCTTCTAACATATCTTCAAGATTTGAAGCATGAAATGGACCATTAAACTCCATATTTTCAACAAAAAATTTCAGAATCTCTTTGAGTTCATTTTCCTCTAAAATATTGCCAACAAGTTTTATATGTTCTAAATTTGCCATCACTTTAAATGGAATATTTATATCTGGAGCATCTTTATAGAAATTTTTTTTAACTATTTTTAAAACATCTTGATTTAATGCACCTACATATCCCTCCTCTTGTAGTCCATAACGTCCAGCACGTCCAGATATTTGAGCAACCTCTGAAGCACCTAAATTTCTTTGACGAATACCATCAAATTTTTCAGCTTTTGAGAAGAGAATAGTTTTTATAGGTAGGTTCATACCCATCGCAATAGCATCTGTTGCAATAAGTATTTGAGTTTCATGTTCTCTAAATCTTCTAGCCTCTTCTCGACGTACTTCAGGAGAAAGATTACCATAAACAACACTTACATTAAAGAATTTGGAGAAATTTTGTTTGAGGCGTAAAACATCTTTTCTACTAAAAGCGATTATAGCTGTTCCCTCTTCAACATCTTCTGTTGATGTAAAGTTTTCAAGCAGTGTTAAGGAGTTTTTACGTTCAAACTCTATTATCTCTAGCTCCTCTCCAAGGTATTCAGCTAATGCAATAATCGCTTTTTTAGAGTTTGGAGAACCTGTCATAATAATCTCTTTTGCTGGAGCACCAATAATAGCATTAGCCCAAGCCCAACCACGATCTCTATCATCTATCATCTGTACTTCATCTATTACACAGACATCTACATCAACTTCAAAATTTAACATCTCTATGGTAGAGCTTATATGGGTAGCTTCTTCGTCAAGTATCTGCTCCTCACCTGTAATAAGAGAGGAGTCTATATGTTGTGCTTTGAGTGTTTCATATCCTTCTAAGGCTAAGAGTCGTAAAGGTGCAAGATAGTATCCAGTATCAGCATTTTGGAGTTTTTGCATAGCTGTATATGTCTTACCACTATTTGTTGGCCCTATATGTAGGGTAAGTTTTCGTCTCATCTCTCTAGCGATAGGAAAAAGATTTTTAAAATCTCGTATAGTTCTAGCTAAAAGTGCATGACGCTGTTTTTTTATAAGTTGTTCTTGAATATTGTATATAAATGTTCTTACTGTTTTTCTTGCTACTTTTGCACTAATATTAAGTGCTTTGGGAAGTAGTTCTATAAGATATTCATAGACTTTATTATGAAGTTCCTCTTTTGTAAAATGTAGAAGAGTAGAGTAGTTAGCACATGTTTTTATTAACTCTTCAAGTTGTAGTAAAAAGTTATCTTCACTCTCTTTTTTTGCCGATACCATCACATCTGTAAAATCTAACAGTTCCCCTTTCCATATAGTTTCTAAAAGAGAATTTAATTCAATATGTAGTTCTAAAATATATGGGTGTAAAATATTTGAATATGGAAATTTAAATTTTTCTTGAGTGGTAACAACAATCTCTTGACCCTCAATATCAAGAGATAAAAGATCTAGTTGTGTTTCGATAAGGCTTTCTAAAATATGTTTTTTTAAAGGAGGAAATTTTAAAGAACTTTTTGGAGGAGCTGAGCGAAATGCTGTTTCAATCTCTTTATCAGTTAAATATTGATGTGGATGGGGAAGTCCATCTATAAATTTTTCAATAGCTAACTGTTTAAGTTCAATCACTTTCTCTTTATCAAGAGAGATTTTATATATAATATCCTCTTCAGTATTTGATTCTAAATATTCATAACTATAAGGTTTTGTGTTTAATGTTAATATTTTATGAAAATGTTGCATATATATTTTATAACGAATAGAAGCATTAAACTCTAAAGAATCATCTATATCAAAAACTCCATCCAAAGCTTTTTCTATCCTTTTTTTCTTCATCTCAAATCGGATATGATTAAGTTTTGATTCTAGTTTATTAAGAGTTATTTTTTTAGCCCTTACTTCACTAAAACTATCATATAATGCTATCTCCTCCTCTAAAGTTATATTATGAAGTTGTGATATAAGTTCCTCTAGTTTATGCTCTTTATCTACAATGTTTTTTTTAGGTTTTCCTGAAAGATATATCTCATTATTTGCCTCAAAAAATGAAAGTATCTCTTTTCGAATGCCACTATCAGCTTCACTCCATAACATTCGAACAGTTTTTAAAAGAATCGCTTTTGTATGTTCTATATCATAGATACCAAGAGTAGAAAAAAGTTCACTTAAAGTTTCAGAACTTACTCTTTCTATTCCAACATCAAAAGGGTCATCATCAAAGTATTGTTTTATTTTTTGGTTTATTTTTATATTTTTCTTATTTTTTTTAGCCATTTGGTATTTTAGCTAAAAAAGGTGAGAGGATATAAATTATTATTTTAATTTGAGTTGATTTTGTATAAAGTTTATTACTCTTTTCTCCAACCAGTATTGAGGTTTAAAAAGAGTTCCTTCAATAAATCCAACATGTCCACCATAAGAGGAGAGTTCTAATGTTATGGATGATGATAGCTCTTGTTGTGTGGGAAGCATTTTATTATCCATAAATGGGTCATCAAGAGAGTGAATTATAAGAGTAGGTGTTTGAATATCTTTTAAAAATTGTCTTGAACTACATTGTGTATAGTAGTCTTGTGCAGAATTAAAGCCGTGCATAGGGGCTGTATAGATATTATCAAACTCCCAAAAAGTTTTAATATTTTTGATATTCTCTTTTTTGAAGTTTATAAGAGTTTCCATATTATGTTTTAGATATTTTTTCTCTAAAGAGAGGTTTAGCGCTTGAAGGAGATGCCATTGATAAAATTTTGAAAAACCTTTATTTATAGCATCTGCACATAGATCTAGTTGTAGTGGAGCAGATACTGCTACGGAAGCTGTTAGGGGTGAAATTTTTCCTAGTTCTCCTAAAAGTTTGAGCATCATATTTGCTCCTAAAGAGTACCCAACTGTAAAAATTTTAGAGTTTGGAAATCTATTGGAAACACTATTTATCCAAGAGAGTGCATCTTCACTATCTCCACTATGATATGCTCGTGGAAGATTGTTTTCGACACCTGAACATCCTCTAAAATTCATAACAACAGAGGCAAAACCTGCTTGTTTTGCTTCACTCATAACACCTTGAATATAGGGAGATTTATAAGAACCAGCTAAACCGTGGAAAAGGATAACAATAGGAGTATCTACTCCATTAAGAGGTTTATTATACCAGTGACACTCCACAAAATCACCATCATCAAGGATATATTTTTCAACCTCTAAATCTAAATGGAGAGATTTTCTAAAAAAGGAGGAGTAGAGTGTTTGAATATGTTTATTTTTTAAACAGAATGATGGATTGAAGGGCTTCATCTTTATTTCATTGTTCCAATAAATAAGAATGTACCAAGAAGAAGAACTAAACTTCCACCAATCATCTCTAAAATATAAGTTTTTCCATCCATAAAACCACCAGCTTTTTTATTAAATGCTATGGATAAAATACCTGCAACAGAGATAGTTAATCCCATACCTATACTCATAGAAAGAGCTGAAAGAATAGCCAATGTATAATGTCCTAAAACAACACAAAAAAGTACAATAGTCATAACACCAGGACAAGGGACTATTCCTGCACTAAAAGCAACAGCAATTTCACTTTTTTGTGATTTAATAAGAGCTTTTTCTTTCTCTTTTCGACTTTTATAAGCTTCAAAAATAAGATATAATCCAACACTCATTATCATTCCTGCACTTATTTGCATCGTTATATCTGAGAATTGATTAAAATTTTGTCTAAACATAGTTTTAAGTATAAAAAATATTCCAAATGTAAATACAAGAGCTGAGATAGCATGAATTATTGAAATACTATAACCCATTTTAAAAGCTTTTTTATAACTACTTTTGTTTGATGTAAAGTAAAGAGCGACAAGTGCTTTACCGTGACCTGGCCCAATAGCATGAACAAGACCATATACAAAAGCAATACCTAAAATAAGTAAAGATGTTGATAGTGAATTTTCATCATTTAAACTTCTTATAGTTGTTGATATATAACTATTTAATTGATATTGATAACTTACAAGGCTTTGCATAAATTTTGCATAATATTCCATCTATTTAAACTCCACTTTATAACCATAGTAAAAATCATTATCTACACCTGTTACGAATGCATTAATCCCTGATATATTTAAAAACTCTTGTTTAATAACCATAGCAACATAAAAATCTGTATCGCCAACTTCTATAACCATTTGTTTCATATTAAAATCTCCTTTTATATCAAATGAGTAACAAACTCTATGATTTTCAATAGTTGCTTTAAAATTACTTGTTTTAGGAAAAGGAATAGTTTTACCATTCATTTTAATAAATGTATAAAAATGATAATCTTCAAAAATTGTAAAATAGTTATTTTTGATAAATTCATTCTCTTTAGCATCTATTTTTCCATTACCATCTGTATCAACATCCATTAATAGCATTGTCGATGTCATATCATCTATTTTCCATTTAAAGTTTATAATTTTAGCTTTATTATTAGTTACTTTTATTGTTGGGTATACATCTATAAAAGTATGAGGATGTGCTAAAAGTGTGAAGGGGAATAGAAAGTAAAATAAAATTTTTTTCAAGATTTATCCTTTTTGATTTAATTATACTATATTTAGATATAATCCCCTCCTCAAAAAATAAATTACTGGAGAACCACAAGAATGAATCGTAAAAAGATATACAATCCCGACTCAAAAGAAAGTGTAAATGATAGAAAAATTTTTGGTGGTGACCCAACAGGTATATTTGAATTAAATAATATTAAATATCAATGGGCATATAATCTTTGGGAGGTGATGTTAAACAACACTTGGTTTCCTAAAGAGGTAGATATGACTCGTGATGTTAATGATTATAAACAGCTTACAGATGCTGAAAAAGATGCTTATGATAAAGCATTATCTCAACTTATATTTATGGATTCACTACAAACAAACAACCTTATAGACAATATTAATCCCTATGTTACATCTCCTGAAGTAAATCTGATTTTTGTTCGTCAATCATTTGAAGAAGCCCTTCATTCTCAATCATATGCTGTTATGGTAGATACAATTTCAACAAATTCTGCTGAGATTTATGATTTGTGGCGTCGTGATATGATGTTAAAACAGAAAAATGATGCGATAGCTTCTGTTTATGAAGAGTTAGCACAAAACCCTTCGGAACATAATTTTTTAAAAGCTTGTTTTGCTAATCAAATTTTAGAAGGTATTTACTTTTATAGTGGTTTTACATATCTTTATACACTTGCACGTTCTGGAAAAATGTTAGGTTCTGCACAGATGATCCGTTTTATTCAACGTGATGAAGTAACACATTTAACACTTTTTAAAAATTTAATAAATACGTTAAGAAAAGAGAGAGCAGACTTATTTACAGAGGAGCTACGAGCAGAAGTTATAGCGATGTATAAACAAGCAGTTCAACTTGAATCTGATTGGGGAAAATATATTACTCAAGGACAGATTTTAGGTTTAACAGATGAAATTGTTGATCAATATATTAAATATCTTGCTGATGATAGATTAAGTTCTGTTGGTTTTGATAAGATTTATAATGTAAAAAATCCTATTAAATGGGTAGATGATTTTTCTAAATTTAATGATCAAAAAACAAACTTCTTTGAAGGAACAGTAACAAATTACTCTAAAGGTAGTTTAGTATTTGATGATGATTTTTAGAGATACTTTTATATAAAAAAGTAAGGGAGTTTAAACTGTTTTCTTACTTTTTTAAATACTAATGAGTTATAGTATTATGAATTAAAGAAAATATATAATCTTTTGAAAGTACAGTCACCATAGTAGCTATAATTAACCATTGGACTTTATCAAATTTTGCATCAACTTTAGATATTTTATCATCAAGTTTAGAGATATCTTGTTTTAAAGTAGTTTCAACTTTAGATATTTTATCATCAAGTTTAGAGATATCTTGTTTTAAAGTAGTTTCAACTTTAGATATTTTATCATCAAGTTTAGAGATATCTTGTTTTAAAGTAGTTTCAACTTTAGAGATATCTTGTTTAAGAGTGATTTCAACTTTAGATATTTTATCATCAAGTTTAGAGATATCTTGTTTTAAAGTAGTTTCAACTTTAGATATTTTATCATCAAGTTTAGAGATATCTTGTTTTAAAGTAGTTTCAACTTTAGAGATATCTTGTTTAAGAGTGATTTCAACTTTAGATATTTTATCATCAAGTTTAGAGATATCTTGTTTTAATGTTATCTCTACATCTGATATTTTACCGTCAATTTTATCTAATTTATTATCTATCTGAGATATATCCTCTTTTACTTCTTCTCTTGTTACTGTATGTTGAGAAACTTGTAGAAGATGTAACATTAAATCTTTTTGTGTGAAATCGTTTGGATTTAGGTTATTAAAATTTTGCATAAATAATTA
>Ga0256826_1003000_pt1 | contig 10175 bp, 6 predicted proteins | sample CV79metaG_FD_185975 | JGI IMG/M metagenome (GOLD analysis project Ga0256826, IMG submission 185975) | Hydrothermal vent microbial communities from East Pacific Rise, Pacific Ocean - CV79 | ecosystem: Environmental > Aquatic > Marine > Hydrothermal vents | place: Pacific Ocean: East Pacific Rise... | reverse complement strand
CTACTTTAGTACCAGACTTCAAAAAACCAGAAATAGCTGAGAAAGATGTTACTGCTAGAATTACTGAACTTGCACAGAGTCAAGCTCCTCTAGTTGACATCAAACGTAATCGTAAAATGAAAGAGGGTGACACTGCTGTTATCGACTTTGAAGGTTCTATTGATGGTGTTTTATTTGATGGTGGGGCTGGTAAAGACCATGCACTTACTCTTGGTTCAAACTCTTTTATTCCAGGTTTTGAAGACCAACTCATTGGTGTTAAGCGTGATGAAGAAGTAGTTGTTAAAGTTACTTTTCCAGAAAATTACGGTGGAGATTTAGCTGGTAAAGATGCTGAATTTAAAGTTACTGTTAAGCAGATTCAAGTAAAAGAAGATGTTGAGATTAACGATGAATTAGCTAAAAAAATGATGCCAGGTGAAGAGAATGCATCTTTAGAAGAGCTTACTAAACAAGTAAAAGTTCAACTAGAAAATGAAGCACTAGGTAAACTTTATAATGAAGATCTAAAACCTAAACTATTAGAGAAGCTTGTTGATTCTTTATCTTTCGATCTACCAGAATTTGTAGTTGAACAAGAGATAGATATGGCTTTAAACAAAAAAGCTGGAACTATGAGTGAAGACGAGATAAAAGAACTTCGTGAAAATGCTGACAAACTCACTGAACTTCGTGAAACTTTCCGTGAAGAAGCAGTAAGAAGTGTACGTGCTACTTTCATTATAGACTCTTTAGCTGCTGAAAAAGGTGTTAAAATAGAAGAGCAAGAAGTTATGCAGACTATCTACTACGAAGCGATGCAAATGGGTCAAGATCCTCAAAAGTCTTATGAGCAGTACAAAGATGCTGGTTATCTTCCAGCTATCCAAATGTCAATGGTAGAAGATAGAGTTCTTTCAGGTCTACTAAACGAAAAGATAGCGTAAGTTATGTCTTACATTCCTTATGTAGTAGAAAAAACAGGGCGTGGTGAGCGCTCTTATGACATCTACTCTCGTCTACTCAAAGATAGAATTGTTATGCTAAGTGGAGAAGTTAACGATCAGGTTGCTTCTACTATAGTTGCACAGTTTCTATTTCTTGAAGCAGAAGATCCAGAAAAAGATATCTATTTCTATATCAACTCTCCAGGGGGAGTTGTAACAGCAGGAATGGCTATGTTTGACACTATGAATTATATTCGTCCTGATGTTGCTACTATATGTATAGGTCAAGCAGCATCAATGGGAGCATTTCTTTTAAGTGCTGGTGAGAAGGGTAAGCGTTATGCTCTTCCTCATGCTCGCATTATGATTCACCAACCTTTAGGTGGTGCACAAGGTCAAGCTTCTGATATTCAGATTCAAGCTGAAGAGATTCTTCGCATGAAAAAAGAGTTAAACTCAATATTAGCGCAGAATACTGGCCAAAGTATAAAAACTATAGAAAAAGATACTGATCGTGATAACTTTATGAGTGCTGCCCAAGCACAAAAGTATGGTATGATTGATGAAGTATTAATTAAGAACGATAAAGAGTAAGGAAGAGAGATGGCAGGTACATTAAGAAGTAGAAGTCGTAGAAATATTGATGATACTGAGGGTGAAATGCCAAAAAAAGTGCCTGCAATAGAAGAATTGAGTATGGATAGTCCCTCTAGTGATATAGAGATATATGCAAAAGAAGTTCTTCATGCCCTTATCGCAGATAATCTTCCTCCTACTCCAAATAATTTTTCACTCTACTTTGATAGACTTCTAGAAGAGAAAAGTGAAACCCTTCGTAAACAGATACACTCCATGTTAGAACTTGAAGAGAGTAATGATGCAGAGAGTACTATTGTTCTAGAGCAGAGCCTAAAACAGGGTTTTGGATCTATGAAAAGTCTTCTTGGTGTTACTGCTAACTTATATAAAAATATGTCTTTAATGACAAAAATTTTAGATAAGAGAAAAAAAGAGTTAGGTGATAATGTTGAACTTAAAGAGGCTGTTGGAATAGTACATACTCTTGAAGGTGATGTAAGTAAACTAAACTCAATTTTAAAAACACAAAGTTCTCAGATGAAGAGTATCTATGATGATACGGCAAAGATTATAAAAAGTGTTGAGAATGAGACAATTTTTGATAACCAGTTTGGTGTTTACAATAAACGCTATCTTTTAACAAAAATAGAACAAGAGATGGGGCTTATAAAAGAGTTTAACCATAAAAGTTCCCTTATAATGATAGAACTTTCTCGTTCACTTAAAAAGAGTGTCAAAAATGAAAAAGCAATAATTTTGATGACTAGAACGATAGCAAGACTTCTTTTAAAAACTTCAAGACGCAGTGATATCGTAGCACATTATGGAAATGGTGTTTTTTCAATGCTTCTTAAACATACAGATTTAGATAGTGCTCAAAAAGCAAGTGAACGCCTTTGTGATCTAGTTTCAAATTCTAACTTCTTTTTAGCTGACCGCGAGATTCAGCTGAAAATTTCTATTGGGATTACAAATGTGGACTCCTTTTACTCTGTTGAAGAGATAGTTGTGAGTGCTATGGATGGAATTGAGAAAGCATATGAAAAGAAAAATGTTGACTATGCAGTTTCATTAAGATCTTAAGAGTAAATATGCAATTAACAATAGTAGAATATCCAAATAAAAAACTTCGTGAAATCTCAAAAGAAGTAAAAACTTTTGATAAAAAATTACACTCATTACTTGACTCGATGTATCCTATAATGATAGACACTAATGGTATTGGTCTAGCAGCTATTCAAGTATCCCATGCAGTGCGTGCGCTTGTGTTAAATATACCAGATGAAGAGGGTGAGCAGCCTAAAGAGAATCTTTTAGAGATTATTAATCCCGTGATAACACACAAAGATGGTGAGACTGTATATCAGGAGGGTTGTTTAAGTGTCCCTAAATTTTATGAAGATATTACTAGATATGAGACACTTAGTATTAATTATCAAGATAGACATGGAAATACAAAAGTACTTGAAGCAGATGGTCTTTTAAGTATAGCTATTCAGCATGAGATGGATCATCTTGAAGGTATACTTTTTATAGATAAACTCTCATACTCTAGACGAAAAAAATTTGAAAAAGAGTACAAACGTATGCTAAAAGAGAGGAAATTCTCTTAAAATATGGCATTTTGTCATATTATCTTCTCCTTTTAAAATATCAAGCTATTATATAACAATCTAAAAAAAGGTTGTTACTGTGAAATCACTCAACTGTGCTACATATGAAGGTGTTGATGCTAAAGTCGTTAATGTTGAATCAACATTAACGAAGGGTTTACCCTCTTTTTCTATTGTTGGAATGGCCTCAACTGCAATAACTGAATCAAAAGAGAGAGTAAAGTCTGCATTACTGAGTAATGACTTCTCTTTCCCACCTAAACGTATTACCTTTTCACTCGCACCAAGCGAACTCTCCAAGTCTGGATCTCAATTTGATCTTAGTATGGCAGTTCTTATCTTACTAAAAAGTGAAGAGAATGACTTTAAAGATTGGTTTGTTTTTGGAGAGCTAGGACTAGATGGCGCTGTAAAAGAGAATATTCAACTCTATCCCCTCATATTATCTTTAGCAAATCAAGGAGTCATTCATAAGGCAATCGTCCCTTTTGAGTCCCTGACTAAACTCTCAAAGATACCAAATGTGGCATTCTATGGAGTAAAAACTCTTAATGAAGCAGTAGATATCTTAAAAAATCAAGAGAGTGTAGTTCCAAATATAGAGCAGACTGATATAGACTATCCTTTTTATGAACTTAGTGGAGAGAAATATTACTATGTAAAAGAGTATGAAGAGGATTTTTCTGATGTAAAAGGTCAGGAGATAGCAAAAAGAGCAGCACTTATCTCAGCAACTGGGTTTCACAATATCATACTTGAGGGTAGTCCAGGATGTGGAAAGAGTATGATAGCAAATAGGCTTCGCTATATACTTCCTCCGATGAATGAGAGTGAGATATTAGATTTAGCTAAGCTGGAAGTTTTAGATGGAAAAGAACCAGAGTTTAAACCTCATAGAACATATAAAAATCCTCACCACTCTTCAACTCCAGCCAGTGTTTTTGGAGGTGGTAGCTTTAAGGCAAAAATTGGTGAAGTAGGCTTGGCAAATAACGGAATTTTATTTTTTGATGAGCTACCTCATTTCTCTAAGGGTGTTTTAGAGTCTCTTCGTGAGCCTATGCAAGATGGAAAAATTCGTATTTCTAGAGTGAATTCTAAGGTTGAGTATCCTGCTAAATTTCTTTTTGTAGGTGCTATGAACCCATGTCCTTGTGGCAACTTACTAGATACTCAAAAGGAGTGTAGATGCTCAGATTTAGAGATACAGAGATATAAAAACAGACTTTCAGAACCTTTTCTAGATAGAATAGATTTAAATATAGTGATGCAAAATGTCAATGCCAATGATAAAAGTTCATTAACGTCTAAAGAGATGCATAAGATGGTAGTTGAGTCTCACATAAGAGCTAAACAGAGAGGGCAAAAAGAGTTTAATGCTAACCTTAGTGACAAAGATATTGAGAAGTTTTGTGTCTTAAGTATGGAGGCTAGAGAGAGTTTAGACATGGCAACAAGTAGATTTGTTCTCTCGTTTAGGAGTATTAAAAAGGTGCAAAAAGTAGCAAGGACTATAGCTGATTTAGCTTCATCAAAAATGATAGAAAAAGAGCATCTACTTGAGGCTTTGTCCTATAGAAGACGATAAGAGAGAACTCTTACCTATCTATACATTATAGTAAGTGGCATTTGGATGATAAACCACAAGTGCCGATGTTGATTGTTCAGGGTGAATTTGAAAAGTTTCACTCAGTTCTATTCCAAACTCTTCAGGTTTAAGTAGGTCAAAAAGAGGACGATTAAGTTCTAGGTCTGGACAAGCTGCATATCCAAAGCTATAACGACTTCCTTGGTATTTGTTCATCTGAACATCTGATAAGGTAGGTTTCTCTCCTTCTGCAATGTTTAGATCAAGACGTATCTGTTTGTGTGCTATCTCCGCAAGTGCTTCTGCTAACTCTACACCTAAACCATGAAATTGGTAGTATTCAGTGTAATTTCCAGCCTCATAGATGACTCTTTCAGCATCACTTAGTTTAGCTCCCGCACTTACACAAGTAAGGGCGATAACATCGTGTCTATCTGAGTGAAAAAAGTCACTTAATGCACGGTGAGGTTTCTTAGACTGACGAGGGAAACTAAACTCTTTTATGGCGTTTGGTTTTACTTCATCTAGTGGTTTAGTATTTACCTCTGTGCTAGAGTGATACCCTTCACTCTCATCAAAGATAAGTAGTCTGTTGTTATCAGAACGGCAAGGCCAGTAACCATAAACTATTGTTGGTTCAAAAAGTTTTTTATCTAAAAATTCAGCTTTAAGTCTCTCGTATGCTGGCCATACAACTTCATCAAGTTGTTTTTCATAAGCCTCTTTTGTCATTCCTTTAGAACTATATCCCCAACGAGATTTAAAAAGTATTTTATGGTTTATCCACTCAAACACCATCTCTATCTGTTGCTCTGTTAGTTTCATCTCTCTTCTCCCCCAAAATGGAGGAGTTGGAATTTTGACATCACGATTTGGCATTGTTAATTCAGCAAATGGAGGAATAATAATTTCTTTCTTTTCTTTAAGTACTTTTTCTTCTTTGTCTTTTCCATGAAGATCAGTGTCAAAGTTCCCCGCTTCTATGCGACTCATAGCAGTTACACCATCAAAAGCATCTTTACAGTAAAAGATAGGACCATCATAAAAAGGACGACAGAAATCATCAACAAAGGTACGAGTAAGTGCCGCTCCACCAATAAGAATTGGAATATCGATGCCTTGTTCTTTAAGAAGTTTGAAGTTTTCTTGCATTACTTGTGTCGATTTTACAAGAAGCCCACTAAAACCAAGAGCTGCAATTTGACCATTTTTCATAGCATCAATAAATTTTTCTAACTCTACTTTTATCCCAAGGTTTTGTACTTTAAAACCATTATTTGAGAGGATGATGTCTACGAGGTTTTTCCCAACATCATGAACGTCACCCTTAACTGTTCCAAGTGCTAGTGTTGTGTCAACTGCTTTTTCTACTTTTGGTAAGTAGGGGTTGAGATGATCAACAGTTTTTTTCATAGTCTCAGCTGATTGCAGAACAAAAGGGAGTTGCATCTGTCCTGAACCAAATAGCTCACCAACTACTTTCATTGCATCAATTAAAATCTCATTTACAATTATCTCTGGAGCTATTGTCTCTCTTGCTTTTTCAACAAGGGGAATCATTCTTTCCTTATCTCCATCCATAAGAAGTTTAGCAATTTTTTCTTCATCACTCATAGCCAGATATTCAGCATCTTCGGCACTTGTATCTATGGCCTCCTTTGTACTAAAGTGCTCTATAAAGGTAAATAGTGCTTCACCATTTGGTTTACGGTTAAATATGAGGTCATTACAGATGTCTTGATCTTCTTGACTTATCTTATTTATGGGAATAATGTGCTTTACATTGATGATAACAGAAGTGAGTCCTGCCTCTATACAGTGGTGTAAAAACATAGAGTTAAGGTAAGGTCGGGCATCTTTGTCAAGACCAAAAGAGATATTTGAGAGCCCTAGTGTTGCACTTACCTCAGGGTGTTTTTGGCGCAGAGCACGGATGGCTTCAATGGTGTTTATGCCAGCATCCCAATACTCTTCATCACCTGAACCGAGGGTAAAAGTAAGAACATCAAAGATTAGATCCTCTTTTTTGATACCATGGCGATTAGTAGCGAGGTCGATGATACGATCTGCTACTTTGAGTTTATCTTCAACACTCTTTGCCATTCCAACTTCGTCAATAGTAAGACAAACAAGAGATGTCCCAAACTTCTTAGCAAGTTGGCAGACTTCATCAAACTTTGGCTCACCATCTTCAAGATTTACAGAGTTTAAGATAGGTTTCCCACCTATATTTTTAAGAGCAGTTTCTAGCCCTTTTGTGGAAGTAGAATCGGGCATCAAAGGAAGGGCAATTTTTTGGTTATACATTCCAATGACGGCGTTCATATCTTTTGTCTCATCTCGTCCTGCAAAGCCGACATTAACATCAACTACATGAGCACCAGCACGGACTTGTTGCTGTGCAACTGAAAGTGTTCCCTCATAGTTTTCAGCTAAAATTAACTCACGAAAAGCCTTACTTCCCGTGGCGTTTGAACGCTCTCCCATAAGTAGAGGTGCAGGTTCTTGTTTAAGTGTTGTAGTGTTAAAGAGTGAAGCGACAGAGGTTTGGTGTGAACCACTTGGAGCTTTTGGTGTAACATTTTGAGTTGCATTTACAAGAGCACGGATGTGTTGAGGTGTAGTTCCACAACATCCCCCTAAAAATGAAACGCCATCATAAGCTAAGAACTTCTCTTGCTGCACTACAAACTCATCAGGTCCCATCGGGTAGTAAGTATAACCACCACGATTTTGTGGTAGACCGGCATTTGAGTGAACTGAGATAGGTTTATGCCAAAGTTCACTAAGTGTTCTAATATGTTTTAAAACTTGTTCAGGTCCCGTTCCACAGTTAAAACCTAAGGATAAAATATCAAAAGGTTCTAAAATAGTGGCAATAGTCGTAGCATCTGTCCCTATAAGCATAGTTCCACTCAACTCGATAGTTACAGAGACCATAATAGGAAGCTCTGTTTTCATCTGCTTATTTGCCTCTTGACAGGCATGAAGAGCAGCTTTTATTTGAAGTGGGTCTTGACAAGTCTCTAGTAAAAAGATGTCAGCCCCACCATCAATAAGTGCCTTACAAAATTCAGTATAGCCCTCGTACATTTCATCATAAGTAATGTGACCTAAAGAGGGGAGTTTTGTTCCTGGTCCGACTGAACCTAGAACGAAACGAGGATGTTCAGGTGTAGAGAATTTTTCACACTCTTTTTTTACAAGCTGTGCTCCTGCTTTTGTAAGTTCATAAGCACGGTTTCCTATGTCATACTCATCAAGTACCCAAGAGAAAGAACCAAAAGTATTTGTAGTGATGAAGTCAGCGCCGCTTGTTAGATAGGCAGAGAAGATTTCACTTAAAACTTCGGGACAAGTTACATTGAGAAGTTCATTGCAGCCCTCATTTCCTTCCCATGCTTCTTTTGGAATATTGTCATCACGCTGTTGTAGTTGAGTTCCCATCGCACCATCTATAAGGAGTGGACGTTTCTTGATAGTCTCTAAAATGTATTGTTTTGTATTCATAATGCTCTTTCTCTTAAATATTATCTGTTTATTTTATCAAACTTGAGCATAAAAAATGCTTTTAAATAATTAATAAATTTTTATTATGATATAGTTTAGTATAAGGAGTCTTTTATGATGAAAAAAATAGTAATAACTGCACTACTGGGATTATCTCTTACTTTGACGGGATGTGGTAGTAGTGACAGTGAGGGTGAGTCTCAGTTAGAGACACAACAAATGTTGGATAATGGTGAGTATGCTGCTGTAATAGCTAAGCTAGAATCTACTGCTAGTAGTACTTCAGATTACCTCTCTTTAGCTGCTGCTTACATGGGGAAAGCAGGTTTTAGTCTTTCCTCAATTGTTGGACTTGTAGCAACAAGTGCAGAATCTGGTGATGATAGTACATTCGCAAGTTTTATTGAGAGTACACAAAGTGCTAGTAATTCACAATCATTAAAAGATTTAGATACAGCGGTTGTATATTATCAAAAAGTTTTAGAAAATAAATGTTTAGATGAAAATGCCACTTTAAGTGGGGCAGAGTCTGACTTATGTCTTTATGTTGGTTTATCTCAGGTTTCTCAAACTGCAGTTGCTATTAGTTATATTACAGGTGATGTTAATGTCCTAAATGACAATAATGGTTCAGATGATAAGTTAACAGCATCGCTTTGTGCCATGCAGTATGCCTTTGATGGTACACAAGATACAAACTGCTCTTTTTCTTCAGAGTCTAATGTAACATTTATTCAGAGTGGAAAAACTTATGGAGATGTGAATATAACAGTTAATGGGAATCAATATGAGTATTTAATAACCGGAAGTGTAATACCTCGAAGTACAGTTATTACAAATGGTTTATGTAGCTTGACTGATTTTTCAACAAGAGTTGATGATATAAATGATACTTCATATCATGTATGTCCAATTGACGAGACAAATAGTACAATTGAAACAACTACTGAGGAGATCCTTGTTCAAGCACTTAATGAGGGTACAGATACTATTGGTGCTGCTGTTTCAGATGATGTTTCTGCAGATGTTGAACAGTTTAAACTAGATATTTTAGCTGCTAATGGTAGAGAAAATGATACTAACACAACAATCACAATAGAAGATATTATCAAATATCTTGATGATAACAACAAGTAAGAGGATTTAAGGATGAAAAGAATTATATCAGTAGCACTTTTAGGTGCTACTACATCACTAATGGCTTTAGGTGGGGAACAGGCTTTTTTATATAAAGACCCCCGTATTATGGGAATGGGTGGTGCTAATGTTGCCGTTGGTGCATATTCAACAGCGATTTTTTCAAATCCAGCAGGTTTAGCTAATATAAAAAAAGAGCATGGATATGTAGTCGATATTTTAAGTGTTGGTGCAACTCTTAGTGCACAAACACAAGAATTTGCAGATGATTTAGATACTGCAGGAGATGATTCTGCAAAGATTGAAGATGTAATTAATAAATATAGCGGTGATGTTTTTAATGTAGAAGTAAATAATTACAGTTCTGTTTCAAAAAATTCTGATATGTTTGCTTGGAGTATTGGTATTTTAGCTGCAACAGATGTAAGCACTGTAGTTCATGGAAATGGAAGTGCTAGTGGTGCTCCTTTAGAAGTTTCAGGAAGAGCTTATGGAGGTTTACTCCTTGGTGGAGCAAAAGAGTATGATACTAAGTTTGGTAAAGTTGATATTGGTATAGGGCTTAAGTATATTCAACAGACTTCTTATGAAGGGCCTCTTTATATTTCAGACCTTCAAGGTGATGATGCAATGCAAGCACTAAAGGATAAATATGAAAAGAATTCTTCTGGTTTTGGAGTAGACTTAGGAGTTAACTATAAGCCTTTCACAAGTAGTATGTGGCACCCCGCTTTCGGTTTAAGTATCCTAAATATTGGCTCTATGAATATGGATGACAACTTTGGTGGACAGCCAATGACTGTAAATGTTGGTGCTTCAATA
>Ga0256826_1002999_pt1 | contig 10176 bp, 7 predicted proteins | sample CV79metaG_FD_185975 | JGI IMG/M metagenome (GOLD analysis project Ga0256826, IMG submission 185975) | Hydrothermal vent microbial communities from East Pacific Rise, Pacific Ocean - CV79 | ecosystem: Environmental > Aquatic > Marine > Hydrothermal vents | place: Pacific Ocean: East Pacific Rise... | reverse complement strand
TAACCAGCAAGAAGGAACATTAACATCTATTAATAAACGTGTTAATCCAACTAACGTTGCCGTTAGTTACGGTGGTTATGTACTTAATGATATCGCTAATGCACTTGGAATGAATGCTGAATATACGATTGATTACACAGAACAACTTCCAGTAGATAAAGGGTTTAAAGCTTCAACTTTTGATTCACTTCCAAACCATTATGAAAATGATGGAACTGAAAAACGTGGTTATGTTCTAGAAAATATTGGAGTAACTGCTTCTTTAGATGAATCTGTAGCTGCCTTTGATGATAAAGCAGATGTTGAAAATGCACTTTATCTTGCTAATCCTGTTCGTCAGTTCTCTGACTTTACACACAAGCCTCATCAATCTAAAGAGAAGCCTGGTCTTCATGCATCTAAGGCATATTTAGATAAAAATGAGTTAGCTGAGGGTGATAAAGTAAAAGTTAAAACAGCTAAGGGTGAAGTAGAAGTAGAAGTATCTCATGACCACTTTATTGATGGTGAGATTGCTTATCTTACAACGTTTGATTCTAAACTAAAATCTGAGGCATTGTTTGACGGTTACCGTTTTACTTCAGCTTCAATAGAAAGGGTGTAATTAATGGAAACAACATATTTAATCGCAACAGTCATTAAGATTGTTACAATTTTACTTGTATTTTCTGCTCTAGCGGGTCTAGGGACATACTTTGAGCGTAAGGTTCTTGCATTTATGCAAAGACGTCTTGGGCCAATGAATGTTGGGCCTTATGGTATCGCACAAGTTGCGGCAGATGGTATCAAGCTTTTTACTAAAGAGGATATTGTTCCTACTAATGTTGTTCAAAAAATCTTTAAGATTGCTCCTGTAATTACAGCAGCAACAGCATTTATGGCAGCAGCAGCTATTCCATTTATGCCAAGTTTTGAGATTGGTGGATATACAGTTAACCCTATTGTTGCAGATATAAATGTTGGTATTTTATATGTTTTAGCAGTAATGGCAGTTGGTTTTTATGGTCCACTCCTTGGTGGTATGGCTTCGGCAAATAAATACTCATTACTTTCAGCAGCACGTGGAGCAGCAGTATTTATCTCTTATGAGGTAATTACAGGTCTTTCACTTCTTGCACCTTTAATGATGGTTGGTTCTTTTTCTCTTATTGATTTAAATAACTTCCAAACTACGGGAATTATGTTTAATGGTGAGCACTTTGGTGGTATGTGGATGGTAGTTTATCAACCAGTAGCTATGGTTCTTTTCTTAATCGCAGGATTTGCTGAAACTGGTAGAACACCTTTCCACTTAGTTGCTAATGATCATGAAATTATTGATGGTTTTGGTACTGAGTATTCTGGTATGAGATGGGGACTTTTCTTTATTGGTGAGTATGCTAATATGTTCTTTTACGCATTTTTAATTTCTATTCTTTTCTTTGGTGGATTTGGAGATGGTTCTATATTTGGTGCATTTGCTTTACTTGGAAAAGTTTCATTCTTTTTCTTCTTCTTCTTATGGACACGTGCTGCGTGGCCAGATGTAAGACCAGATCAGTTGATGTGGTTATGTTGGAAAGTATTAATGCCACTAGCAGTGATAAATATTCTTATCACTGGCTTTGTGATGATGTTTTAAGGGTTGATGATGAGTAATAAATTACCAAGTCTAGAAGACTTTAAAGATAGAAATGTAGTTGAAGGTTCAGCTTACTATAACATCGATGGTGAAGACTATCCAACTACTGGTTGGGCTAAGTTTAAGCAGGTTGTAAACCGTACATTCAGATATGAAATGTTTATTGGTTTATGGGTTGTTCTTAGAGAGATGTTTAAGTTTGATATACATACAGTTTCATACCCAGCGGAAAAGCTTCCAATTGGACCACGTTACCGCGCGGTTCATGAGATGCAACGTCTTTGGGAATCAGGAACTGAAAGATGTATCGGTTGTGGTCTTTGTGAAAAGATCTGTATCTCTGACTGTATTCGTATGGATACTAGAATAGATGAAAATAGCCGTAAAGAAGTTACTGAGTATACAATTAACCTTGGACGTTGTATCTTCTGTGGTTATTGTGCAGAAGTTTGTCCAGAACTTGCAATTGTTCATGGCGGACGTTATGAGAATGTATCGGAGCAACGTGCTCACTATACAGATTTTAACGATATGTTAACACCGATGGACATGGCAATTTCAGGTAAAGTAGCCGAATATCCAGGTTTTGGTTCAATTACACCACACGAAGATGAGCGTATTAAAACTACGCCTCTTGCGTACTAAGGAGATATGAATGTTTGAAGCAATAGCTTTTTATATGTTTTCATTTTTAACGATTGCAATGTTTTACATTACTGTAACAACTAAGCACTCTTTATATGCCTTATCAGCTTTAGCGGCTGGTATGATTTTCATTTCAGCATTTTTCTTTATCCTTGGAGCTGACTTCATGGGTGTAGTTCAAATCATTGTATATTCTGGAGCTGTTATGGCTTTATATGCATTTGGGATGATGTTTTTTGATACAACTAGAGAATTACATGAAAAACGTGTTAATTCAAATTTAGTTTTTGGTTTATCTGGAGCTATCGCTCTTTTAGTTGTTATCATGGTATCAGCTCCAATTGTTGGAGATAATTTAGTAGCACAAAGTCCAATTGATCCTTCTATTGGAAACTCTCAAGCAGTTGGTATTGTATTATTTACAAAATACCTAGTACCTTTTGAAGTTGCAGCAGTAATGCTTTTAGTTGCGATGATAGCGGGTATCGTTTTAGCTGGTAAAGATATGGATTACTCTTTTTCTGATAAAAGTGAAGAAGAGTTAGATGCTAAACTAGAGACGGAGGTAGTTTCATGATGGAAATCACTTTAACACACTATTTAGTACTTTCAACGGTATTATTTTCTATAGGTCTTATTGGTGTTATGCGCCGTAAAAACCTTTTAATGCTGTTCTTTGCAACTGAGATTTTATTAAACTCAGTAAATATCGCTTTTGTAGCGATTTCTCATTATCATGGTGATTTTACAGGTCAAATGTTTGCATTTTTTATTATTGCAATTGCTGCATCTGAAGTAGCTGTTGGTCTTGGTCTACTTGTATTATGGTTTAAACAATATAATACTATTGATCTTGAAAAAATGACTGAGATGAAAGGGTAATATAGATGGAAATGTTTTTATATATCGCACTTTTCGCTCCACTTGTAGGTTCTCTTACAGCTGGTCTTTTTGGTGCACAGAAAAAGAATATCTTAACTGGTATTTTTGCTTCAGGAATGTTATTTACTTCATTCATATCTTCACTTCTACTATTAGTGCAAGTTCTTCAAGGACACACTTACCACGTAGAAATGATGACATGGATTGCAACAGGTGACTTGTATGTTCCTTTTGGTTTTGTAGTTAATCAAGTAACAGTAACGATGATGATGGTTGTAACAACTGTTTCTACTGTTGTTCATGTTTATGCTATTGGTTACATGGATCATGATAAATCATTTAATCGTTTCTTTGCATACTTATCTGCTTTCGTTTTCTCGATGATGATTCTAGTAATGTCTGATAACTTACTTGGTCTTTTTATTGGCTGGGAAGGCGTTGGTGTTTGTTCTTGGTTACTAATTGGTTTTTGGTATCACAAAGAAAGCGCAACTTGGGCAGCTAATGAAGCATTTATTATGAATCGTATTGCTGACCTTGCTATGCTTGTTGGTATCTTTATTATGTACTGGAATCTTGGTACGCTTCAATATGATGGTATTTTTGCAGCAGTTCCAAATGCTGACCATGGTATGCTTGTAATGGCAGCGTCTTTTCTTTTCGTTGGTGCTATGGGTAAATCAGCTCAGTTTCCTTTACATACTTGGCTTGCAGATGCAATGGAAGGCCCTACTCCAGTATCGGCACTAATCCATGCAGCAACAATGGTAACAGCTGGTGTTTACTTAGTTGTTAGAATGAATCCTCTTTATGACTTAGTTCCTGAAGTTGGTATTGTTATAGCTAGTCTTGGTGCATTTGTTGCAATGTTCGCAGCATCTATGGCATTAGTAAATAGAGATATGAAAAGAATTATTGCTTACTCTACACTTTCACAGCTTGGTTACATGTTTGTAGCTGCTGGTCTTGGTGCTTACTGGGTTGCTTTATTTCACTTAATGGCTCACGCATTCTTTAAAGCTCTATTATTCTTAGGTGCTGGTAATGTTATGCACGCTATGAGTGATGAGCTTGATCCATTTAAAATGGGTGGTCTTGGTAAACCGATGAAGTGGACATTTATTATGATGACTCTTGCATCTGTTGCACTAGCAGGGTTCTTTCCATTTGCAGGTTTCTTTTCAAAAGATTTAATTCTTGAAGTTGCTTTTGTTGGTGGTCATCCAATTCTTTATACTGTTCTTCTTTTAACTGCTGGTCTTACAGCATTTTACTCATTTAGATTAGCTTTTTTAATCTTTACAGGTGAAGAGCGTTACAAACTATTTGGTTTTCATCCACATGAAGCTTATAAATATATGCTAATTGCAATGAGTCCTCTTTTGATTCTTGCAGTAATTGCAGGTTTTATGTTCAAAGGTGGTTACTTTGATATGGTATCAGCTATGCTTCCAGCAGCTGAATATCATATACACTCTAAGCTTACATATTGGATTATGACTATAGGTACTCAACTATTTGTTGGTGGCGCGGTTGTATATGCATGGATTAAATACAAAGATGCAAAAATTGATAAAAAAGTAGAATCTGGTTTCTTTTACCAACTTCTATTTAATCAGTACTACATTCCACAAATATATGATGAAGTGTTCTCTAAGCCTTATGCTGAACTTTCAAAAATATTTTGGAAAATTGACAATACTGTTGTAGATGCAACTGTTGATGGAATCGCAAACGTATTTTATGGTACCTCGAAGAAAACACACACTATGCAAGATGGTAACTTATCGTCTATGCTTAAGTGGATGGTTGTTGGTTTAGCTGCACTTTTAGTTAGTGCTATTATCTTTATCGGGATTACTACTAATGCCGAAGCAATTATGAAATTATTAGGACATTAACAGATGATTGAACATATATTATCAATATTAATCTTTTTTCCTTTAGTTGCGGGTGTTCTTGGTTTCATGGTAAACAAAGAATCTATTCGTGCTTATGGTATAACAGTATCAGGGATTGAGTTCGCTTTATCTCTATGGTTATGGTACATGTTTGACATGACAGATGGAGGATTTCAATTTCAAGAATTGACTCCTTTAATTCCTTACTTTGGTATTAGTTACCAACTAGGAATTGATGGAATTTCTCTTTTCATTGTTATTATGTCAACACTTGTTACATTTATCGGTATCGCTTCATTAACTGAAGAACGTGATGTTAAAAATATGATTATCACACTTTTAGCTCTTGAGATGACTATGGTAGGTGTATTTGTTGCCTTAGATGCAATTCTTTTCTACTTGTTTTGGGAACTTTCTCTTGTACCTATGCTTTACCTTATTGGTGCATGGGGTGGACCTAAACGTATATATGCGTCTGTAAAATTTTTCTTATATACATTTACAGGTTCACTAATAATGCTTGTTGGTATGATCTTTATGGCTTATCTTTACAAGTCAGTTATGGGTCACTGGTCATTTTCATTTACTGAATGGTACAGAATGGTTTTACATTTTGATTATCAGTTTTGGTTGTTTATTGCATTTTTCCTTGGTTTTGCTATCAAGGTTCCAATGTTTCCATTTCATACATGGTTACCGTATGCACATGGTCAAGCACCAACTATTGGTTCTGTAATACTAGCAGCAGTTCTTCTTAAAATGGGTACTTATGGATTTGTTCGTTTGTCACTTCCACTTTTTCCAGATGCATCTGTATATTTTATGCCAATTGTTGTTGTACTAGCATTAATTATGATTATTTATACAGCTATGGTTGCAAATGCTCAAAAAGATATTAAGCAAGTTGTTGCTTACTCTTCTGTTTCGCACATGGGTGTTATTATCCTAGGTACATTTGCACTAAATATTGAAGGTGTTTCTGGTTCAATCTTTTTAATGATTGGGCACGGTATAGTTTCTGGTGCTCTGTTCTTACTTGTTGGTGTTATTTACGATAGACGTCATACTAAGATAATGAGTGAGTTTGGCGGATTAGCTAAGATTATGCCTAAGTATGCAACTGTGTTTGGTATTATGATGATGGCATCTGTTGGTCTTCCTCTTACAATTAACTTTGTTGGAGAATTTCTTTCACTTCTTGGTATCTTTAAAGTAAATCAAATGTGGGCATTAATAGGTGGTATTGCAATTATCGTTGGTGCTATTTATATGCTTTCTGCTTATAAAAAAGTATTTTTTGGAAATGTTACAAATCCAGCAAATGAGAACTTACCAGATCTTAAAAGAGTTGAACTTTATGGTCTTATTCCTTTAGTTATTATTGCTATTTGGTTAGGTATTTATCCTAAACCAATTTTAGATCCAATAGATAGATCAGTACGTGAAAATGTACTAAATATTATGTATCAAAAAGTAAATACAGATATGGGTACAGCAGAAGCAAGAGAGCTTATTGCTGATCCATACGCAAAAAGAGAATTTGTAGTTGCTACTTCTGTTAAGAAGCATGCAAAACAAGCTCATCACTCAGAAGGAGGGCACCACTAATGTTACAACCTGTAGACGTGAGCTTTGCCTCTTTAAATATGCCAACTCTTTACCCGATGCTTATTGCAATCTCGGGTGCACTTTTAATCCTTTGTATGGATTTAATTAAATCTGGTCTAAACAAGAGCATGTATGTAATGATTACAGTTCTATTTTTAGCTTTAGACTTAGGTGCTGTTCTTGGATTCGTTGGAGTTCTTGACTCTATTGGATCAGTAAAAGGTTTCTTTGATGTAATGTTAATAGATGGTATTGCAGTTATTGCACAAATCATTATGCTTGTTGCATCTATGTTTTTTATTCTTTTAGCCTTAACAAATCAAAGATTTAATGAATATAGATATGCAGAGTATTTTGCATTATTCTTATTTATGATTTCTGGCCTTCAGTTTATGGTTTCAACGGATAACTTAATCTTAGTGTTTGTAGGACTTGAGACTTCTTCTCTAGCTTTATATCCATTAATTGCTATGCATAATAAAAAGAACTCTTTTGAAGCTGCAACTAAGTACTTTACTATGGGTGCCCTAGCTGCTGGTTTTTATGCTTTTGGTGCAATGATTTTATATGCTGTAACAGGTACTGTTGAAATATCTGAAATGGCAAGTGTTATAGGTACTGCTGGTATTGACGTATCTACAACTATATTTATTATAGTTGCAACTGTGTTCTTACTTTCTGCTTTTGCATTTAAACTTGGTTTAGTTCCATTTCATACATGGACACCAGATGTTTATCAAGGTTCTACTTCTGCATTAGCAGGATTTATGTCAATAGTTCCAAAACTTGCAGCATTTGTTGTTGCTATTCGTCTATTTGAGTTTTTAAAATCTACAGATGTGTTTTGGATTGAAATGATGTTGTATGTTATAGTTGTTTTAACAATGACTATGTCAAATATCTGGGCACTTGTTCAAAAAGATGTTAAGAGAATGTTAGGTTACTCATCTATTTCTCACGCTGGTTTTGTAATGTCTGCAGTTTTAATTGGTTCTACTCAATCAAACTCAGCTCTATTTATATATTGGACTCTTTTTTCTATAGCCAATCTTGGTGCATTTGCAATGTTATGGATGACACATGAAAAAGTACATGATCATGAGTCTGATGATGCCTTTGAAAAATTCTCTGGAATGATTAAGACATCTCCTTTTACTGCTGTAATGATGGGACTGTTTATGCTTTCTCTTGCAGGTATCCCACCATTTGCTCTGTTTTGGGGTAAAATGTACATGATTGCATCTGCTGTTGCAGTAGATACTAAGCCATACTTAGTTCTTGCACTTATTATGGCACTTAACTCAGGTTTAGCAGCTTATTATTATGTTAAACTAATAGTATATATGTTTATGAAAGAACCAGTTAATGGAAATTATACGGTTAATTCATCAAATATTCTAAAAACTGTTATTGGTACAGCAGCAGTCTTTACTATTGCATCTGTAGTTGCAGTAAGTCCATTAATGGAATTTGTAACTACTTTGGTTGAAAGTAGCGGTTACTAAAAAAGCGACTTTGTCGCTTCTTCATATCAAGGAGAAAAAGTTTGTTTACTAAAATGTTATCACTTTTTCTCTTTTTTCTTACATCTTCTAGCGCTTTAAATATTAGTATAAATGTTTCTAAAGAAGCTGGAAAAAACTTTTCTGTACTACATATCAAAGAAGACTTTACTTTTAAATGTTTATCTGAAATTAATGAATTTAATGAGCTAAAACAGGTTCAATGTGTTTTCCCTAGAGAACCAAAAGAGAAGTTTAAAGCGATTAATACAGACTTTTTTCAATTAGATTCTTTTACAAAAAATAAAAAATACTATATTCGTGTTTTTCCAGTACAAAAAATGAAGCTTATTCCTATAGCTTATACACTTTATAGTGATGATAATATATTTAAAGCTGATACAAAAAAGTCATCTAAGCATTGGAGTATAATAGGCTATAAAAATAAACTTCCTTTTATCAAGATAGATAAGACACCACCTCTTGGATTAAACTTTCCTATACAGATGCCAGAACTTAAACTACCTAGTGTTGGTGCCTTAGACATTTCAGGTAATCCAATAAGACTAGATAAGGTAAAAGATGTGAGTGCTTATATGAAAATTAAAAGTGCTTATGAGGCTGGAAATTATAAAGAGTTAGCAAATGATGTAGACAATGTATTTAAAGTTTATCCAAATACTATTTTTAGACCAGAATTACTTTTATATAAGATCAGAGGTTATCATAAAACCGATGAATCTGAGGCTTTACTCGTAGATGCAAAAGAATTTTTATGGGAATATTCATCTGATAATAATGTTCCAGAAGTTCTTGCTTATACTGCAAATGCTTATTCAAATGTAGGTCTGAAGTCTGATTCTGACTACTTTTTTGAAAGACTTTTTAAAGAATTTCCTGAATCTAAGTTTGCTGCTTTAGGAATGGTGTTTTTGGGTGATAAGAAAAATTCTAGTGGAAAAGCTAAAGAAGCTCAATCATATTATGAAAAAGCACTATATAGAGCAAAAGATGTTGAGATAGCGTCTATGGCTGCGATACGTCTAGCTAGAATAAATCTTAGTAAGGGAAAAATAGAAAAATCTGCTAAACTTTTTGAAAAAATTATTGAAGGTAATAAAAAATACTTAATATATGACATAAGTGAAAATTATGAAAGTGCTAGAGCTTTTGTAAATAGAAAAAAACCTCAAGTTGGTGCTGACATTATTATAGCTATTAGTGATAACTTATCTAAGAATGATGATAGATATGAGATGATGATGAAAGATATAGGAGTTTTCCTAGCTCAAACAGATGATAAACCTGCTGCATATAAAGCGCTTAAACGTTATCAACAGATGTATAAGGATAATGGAGATTATGTAGCTGAAGTACAAGAAGCCCTTGATTCTCTTTTTTATACAAGTGATGATGTAAATCAAACTGCCTTACTTGCACAATATGAAAACCTTGAAGAAAAATATAAGGGCAAAGAATTAGGCACAAAAGCTAGTATAGAAAAAGCAAGATTATACTTTAAAGAAAAACAATATCAAAAAGTATTGGATTTAACAGGACTTGAGAAAGAAGAAGTTTATGAAGCGTTAGAAAAAGATTCAGCCTTAGCTTTAGCAGAACAAAGTTTAGAAAATAACAAGTGCGCGCAAGCTATTTATATAAGTCAAGAGTATAATCTGAGTATAGATGCTAGGTTTGATAATAAAATGTACATTTGTTCTTTTAAAACGGGTAATTACTTACTAGCACAAGATACAGCTAGAAAACATTTAAAAGACAAAAATAGACTATTATGGCTTTATAATTATGCAAAAACATTAAATAAACTTGGTAAGTATAAAAAACTTACAGAGGTATCTGCTGATATTGTAACTTTAAGTGAAGTGGAAAAAACATCTAAGTATGATGATATTTTACATGATACTTTTTATGCCTATGCACGCTTAAAAGACCAAGTTGGGATGATAACAACAGTTAAAGAGTTAGAAAGACGTAGAGGGCTGATTTTTGATGATAT
>Ga0256826_1002998_pt1 | contig 10184 bp, 5 predicted proteins | sample CV79metaG_FD_185975 | JGI IMG/M metagenome (GOLD analysis project Ga0256826, IMG submission 185975) | Hydrothermal vent microbial communities from East Pacific Rise, Pacific Ocean - CV79 | ecosystem: Environmental > Aquatic > Marine > Hydrothermal vents | place: Pacific Ocean: East Pacific Rise... | reverse complement strand
GCACGAAACTCTTGTATATGTGAAACTAAGTAAGTTTTTATTTTTTTGTCTGCTATATCTTTTGCTAAAAGATACCAAATTCCATCAAATGCCACTATTTTATAAGGCTGAACAATAGAAGTGATCTCGTTACTAGTAACCTTTGAAAGGTTTCTTTTTGTAATAGCATCTTCAATTTTATTTACTGTGTCTGAGTCCATATTTATCTCTTGAAAAGATTCTGGTTTTATATTGTAAGGGTTGAAAAAAAGAGGATTTGTTAGTTTTGCTCTAATTGAATGTAGTTTTTTATCTGTTTTAGTATCTATTCCATTCAGTGCACTTAATGCAAGTTCGGCAATAAGAAGTTCATTTATATTTAAGTCAGGTCTTACTAAATCATATCCCTCTTCTAAGTACACGATACCACGTCTGAGCTCTAAGGGAAAAAAGCTTAAGCGTTTTATATCTCTATAAACTGTACGCTTATCGACATTAAACATCTCTGTAAACTCGTGTATACTCACAGCTTTATCTCTTATAAGCACCTCCATCATTAGCATGAGCCTTGCAAAGTATATATCGTGGTCTTCAGCCATTATTAATCCTATTATATTTGTGCTGTTATTATATAGTAACCGAGGTTTAAGTCAAGTATTTAAGCTTTATGAAGCCCAGTACTCCTCTAAATCATTATCAACTTTATTATTCTCTTGTGCTGATAAGTTCTCTTTAGCATAATTAAATAGTTTATTCACTTCATCATCAAGGTATTTGATATTTTCTTGATTGAGAGAGTCAAGAGTATGTTCTTTTTTAGTTTTTAAGTCAACAGCAATAATTTTATTGTCTTTATAGAGTCTTGAATCATAGTCTAAAATTATCATTTTACTTCTGTATTTGTACAGATAATCAACTAGAACATTGAGATTACTTTGGTATTTATACTCTGTTAACATTTTTTTACTCTCATCCATAAAAATAGGAGTTGCATGATGAATCTCTGTAAAGTCATCGCTTAGACTAAGATACTCAAAGCTCTCTAAAAGATTCAAATCTATTTCACTTTCTATCTCTTCATTTATAGAACTTTTAAAGTAAAACTTTTCTGTTAAGTTTCCCATTAAAGCATCAAATTTTTCATCTTTAAGTTTTTCTTTTAAGAGTGCTGAATTTTGTGTAGCTAAGAACATATCAACTTTTGCTTCACGCATAATGTCGATAGGAAGATCCGTGTTTTTACTAACTACACGTTGTACTTCATCTATAAAGATAGAGACGGGATGAATAGCTAAACTTTTTGTGCGTTTAGATAACTCATAAAGAATAGTATTACTGAGACTCTCCATAGCAGCAGCAGAAAGAGATTCTACATTTATAACAATAATTTTTCCATTATTTAAAGCTGCTGAGATGTCAAAGTTATTAGTATTAAATGCTTCATTTTGAGAGAGACTGACAAGAGGTGAAATAAGTGAACCCATAATATTTTGAGTAAGGTTTTCATTTGAATCTTCTCCAAAACTATCAAGAGAGTTCTGATTTATATCGATGATAATTTTAAGTGTCTCTTTTGTACTTATAAGTTTAGAAAACTGTGCTTTTAATATCTTAGAGTCACTAGATTTTTTTAAAGCATCTTGAGCAGCTACTTTGATTAGTTTATCTATTTTACTTTGTAGTTTTTCAAGGTTTGAAATAAAATTTTTGAGACTATCAAAAGTTTTACAGATTTGTACAAGTGTTTGAAGTGTCCTTTTTGTAGGATAGTCATAGTCAAAAGAAGTGGCGATTTTCTCTCTTCTTGTTCCCTCTATATGCTCAAGTGCATCTACGAAACTCTCAATTCCTTTGAGCACTTGTAGGAGTGTTTGACCAAGTGACTTTGCACTATTTTGCCAGTACTTACTATCTTCTCCATGTTTTAAGATATTATCGAAGAACTTGTCAAGCTCATCCTCATCCATCTTTTGGATAAGATTTATGCTCTCTCCCCATGGTTTACCAATTTCTATGACATCATCTAATCGTCCAGCCTCTTTAGCTAAATGTTTTACACTTAAATGCTCTTTACCTTTGTAGTCATAAAGTAAAATACCGTGACCGAAGTTAATTCTGTTTTGTAAATTAGGATAGATAAAACTTGATGTTTTGCCAGAACCTGTTTGACCAAAGGCTATAGAGTGTGTAAAAGTCTCAGGTACGATAATAGATGTTTTAGTTGTTCTTATTTCACTCTCAGCTGATTGAATAAATCCCATAGTAGCCATTTGAAGTCCTTTATATTTTGTTATATGTAAGTATAAAGGATATCTGTGACAGCTTATGTCACTCACTCTTTTAATCTTTATAGATTTCACCGTAGTGAAATATAGGAAGTACAACTTTGGCATAAGATTTTGCACTTATCTCAACTTTAGCTAAATCATCATCTTTTTTATCATTCAGAAGAGATAGGGCATATAGGAAGATAGCACCTTTAAATATCTCGTTAGATCTCAGTTCATCTACTCGGTCACTCTTTTTTTCTAATGTTAGGTATCTATTGTCCATATTTATGATGAAGTCGTAGCTATTAGCATTGGAGTTTATTTTTAAGACGTCTTCAGCTGTAAAACCATAACTTTCCCAGTCCACTTTATAGACTTCTGCAATCTTTGGTAAGCTAAGGGCATCTTGCTCTTTTTTTGGTTTTTTCTCTTGAAGAACTTTGTCACATTTATTTACCTCTTGAGTTACTAGAACCTCAAAACTTCCACTAAAAGTTTCTATGTCAGGATTTTCGTTTGAGATATGATAGTTATATGTAAGAGTTTCGCCTACTTTAACATCTTCTCGTAGAACACAAGTAAAATGAGCATCTCCATCTTTGAGTGTGAGTGTATAGCTCTGTACTTCTAAACCTTCAAGTCTGAAAGATGCAATACCTCTCCCTGTATCCCTTGTAAAGTAAGTATCTTCAACATCTGTTTTAAATTTGATACGAAAATTTCTATTTATTGGTGACTCTTTAATACCTTTGAGTTTGTACTCAAAAAAGCTAGGGTACTGCTGAGCATTAAAACTAAAAAGGTTATCCCCTTGCTCACTTCTGTTAAGTCTATCTTCAAAATCTTTTCCTGTACTAAAGAGCATATTTAGGTTTGGTGATGTTTTCATAAGTTTTGAGAGAGTATTTTGCATGCCTTCTGTATTGTTCACTCGCTCTTTCATAAGTTCATTTCTTCGCTTTTTTTGAAGTTTTTGTAACATTTTGTTTTTTGAAAGTTCATCTTCTAGAAGTCTCTCTATCTCTCGTTTAAAAGAGTTGTTACGAAGGTGCTGTCTATTTGACATGAAAAGGTCTTCTCTTGACTTTACACTAAGCTTTGTAGCATCTATAAAAACTATAAGTGAATCTTTTAAGTAACCCAAACCAACTCTTTTTCTATCGAAAAATGTATCTTTAAGTATGCCTTGTGTCTGCCCATTTAAAGTAAAAAGAATACCTTGAGTATTTTTGTAGCTTCTATGAAGTTTATGTTTAAAGCAGACTATCATCACTTCAAGTTTCTCTCCTTGAACCTCCATTGGAAACTTAAAAGGAAAACCTTTTTCTAGGTTTTTTTGACTCTTTTTAAAGCGCTTGAAATGTCCATACATACGAGCAGACATAGAGTTGGATGTTTTTCTTTTTTTCATATCCCACTCTCGGCGTTCAATTAGATTTATGGGTATTTTTGCTCCTGGTAGAAGAAGTGAAAGGTGATAGTTTAAAGATGTATTTATATGACTTGAAATACTGATATTATACTCATATAGTTTAATATATGTTCCACTAAAGAGTTTTTCACTTCTTGCACTTGGATACTTTGCTGGTAGAAGTTCAAGGTACTCAGACTCAAATGAAGGAATTTCATTGTTTATGCTTAGGTATTCGTAACGGGTATTTCGACTACTTATATCAGAACTATTTCGCCTTACTATAGTAAATCCCCATTTGTTATGATCAGTATTTGATTTATCTGCTATATCTGGATGGCGTTTAGAGATAACTAGTTGAAATCTATTTATTCCACAAAAAGGTAAAACAGCTGTTCCCCCTTGGTTAAATTGCCCTTGAACAAACTTTATCTCTATCTTATTTGTTTGACGAAGTGAGAGAATGGTCTTGCTTAGTTGTGAGGGTGTTTGACCCTCACCTTTATCTATAATGGCAAGGGAGGGTCTTTTTTGTGAGCCAGTGGCAACCATAAAGATTTCATCATTTATACTCTCATGATTTTTACCATAAAAGAGTTCCATAGCTTCATCTATACTTTGTGGTGCATCTTTACTTTTTGGATCTATGTTATGAAGACGAGCCTCTTTCATAAGTATGGCATCAATTGAGTTAGTAAATTTCTCAACTAGTGCAGCCTCCGGACTTGTTGTCTGGTTTCCTATGATGGCTACATTATTATCTTCATTTCCGTAGTTCGTCCAGCAGTTTTCATCATCCCATAAAGAGTGGGATTTTAGGACATCTATAACTTCGACTTCACTCTCAGCTGAGTATAACTCATGACAGAGAATCTTATAATCCTCAGGGACTATTTTTCTTGTAAACAGACTTTTCACTTATAACTCCTTTTATATTTATACAAGAAGTATAAAGAGGAGTTGTGACAGCTTATGTCAATCTATTTTATTTTTGTAGTTTAGGTCTTATCATCGCTAAAAAGTCATCTCTTGCCCCTGCATTTGCACTTGCTATGATGTAACCTTTGTGGTTAATGGGGTCTATGTCTACACCCTCTAAGTCTGTCACAAAACCACCTGCATTTCGGATGATAAGACAAGCAGCAGACAAGTCCCAAGCATTTGCAGCAGATCCAAAATGAGCGATGTAGTTACTAAAAGCACCTTTAGCTACCATACACATAGAGTATGTAGTGCTTCCACCGATTGATGTAAGCTTTTTGACCTTATCTTCTTTAAAAAGTTGGTTTAAAGTCTTTACAATTGGGTGTGAACGTTCAGGTTTGAAGTTTACAACTGCTACAGTTGGATTAGCTCGTAGAGGTAGAGTAAGCATTCCTATGTACGATTTAGCTCCTTTTTCAGTTTGGAAAAACTCTTGTGTAAAAGGATTGTAAACTATACCTAAAATAACCTCTCCATTTTCTATAAGAGAAAGGTTTATAGCAGAAGTATTTTCGTGCGTTATAAATGACCATGTTCCATCTATTGGGTCTATTGCCCAGTATGGTTTTGACTCATCAATTTCCTCACAGTTCTCTTCACCCATCACCTGAATGTCAAAACTATCTTTAAGACGTTTAGTCATATAGTCTTGAACCTGCTGGTCAATGTTACTTATTGGCGTTTCGTCGGCTTTAAACTCGAAGCTAAAAGTATTTGTCTCTCTTGCCTCTTTTATGATGCGACCAGCTTCTTCTACTATCTGTTTTGCGATTATTAAATATATATTTCTCATTCTATTCCTTCTCTTGATATAGATAATTGTATAAAAATAGTGTGACAGTTTGTGTCACGAACAACAAAAGAGCTGTTTTAACACTATTGTAACAGATTATTTGATAGTATCTGTTTATGATTAGACACACAAACTCTTTTATTATCTCTATGATTATTCATACTCTTTTAATAGCAATTCTGTTTGTTTCATATAAGTATATTTCTCCAAGTTTTAGTGAGAAAAAAGAGACAATGGTTTGTGTTAGTTTGTCTTGTATGGCAGAACATAAACCAAATAAAGAAAATGTAAAAGCAGAAGCTCAAAAAAAAGAAAAGAAAATCATCAAAAAGAGTAAACCTAAAAAGATAAAAAAGAGAAAGGAACCTGTAAAAAAGAAGGTTTATGTTAAAGAGTTACCTAAAAAAATAGAAGAATCGAAAATTGTTGAGGTAATTTCAACTCCGCTAGAAAAAAATATTCCTAAATCACATGTTCTTGTAACACCAACTACAAGTGAAGTAGTTATAAAAGAGAGTAAAATAGTTACTGCAGAAAAAAAATATGTAGATGAGAACCTTGTTAGAATTACACAGCTACTTCGAGAAAATCTCTATTATCCTCGTCGTGCACGAAAACGAGGAGTACAAGGAGAAGTTCTTGTCAAATTTAATCTTTCTTCAAATGCAGAAGTAACTGCTATTGAGGTTATTTCATCTAAAAATGATATTTTAAGTCGTGCTGCAATTAAAACTATAAATGATTTGTCTTACAAGTTTCCTAAGCCCAAAGAAACTCTTACTCTCAGTGTCCCTATAGTATATAGATTAAAATAATGAATATGACTTAATTAAGCTGAACATTGATATGATTAGTTAGATATAGGGTTGACACATCAGCTTACCCATTATAATATTAATAGGAGAAAGTTATTAAACTACTTGTAAAAATTCATGTATATATTTAATAATAAGCAGAGCTACTGGCTTAAGCAGTTGACTAATAGTTCACATATAGGAATATTAGTCGTCGATAAAGAGAGAAATAACCTATTTGCTAACGATAGGCTTGTGGGAATGTTTGGATATACAAATGAAGAGATATTACAGACAAATGCTGCTTTATTTCATATAGATAGTAAATCGTATTTGAAGTTTGCAGAGTTGGCTTTTACTTTTGTTCTCCGAGGAAAACCCGTAGACATTGATTACCAGTTTAAGAAGAAAGATGGAACTCTATTTTGGATACATATTGCAGGTGATGTTGTAGAAGGGCAAGAAGAAGTTTTATGGACTATGGTAGATATCACACAGCAAGTAAAAGATAAAGATGAGATTAGTTATCAGCATGGTCTTTTAAATTCTGTTGTTAACAGCACTCCTGATCTTATTTTTTATAAAGATTATCTTAATGAAAATGGTAAATATCTTGGTTGTAATGAGGCCTTCTCCTTATTTGTAGGAAAGACTAAAAGTGAAATAATTGATCGTACAGATATTGAATTGTTTGGTAGTGAAGTGGGTGAATTTTTTAGAGAAAAAGACAAAAAGATGTTATCTGAAAATCATACAATAGAAAACCAGGAGTGGGTTAGTTATCCTGATGGACATAAGGTCTTACTAAATACAGCTAAAACACCATTCTCTGATGTAAATGGCAATTTGATAGGGGTCTTAGGTATAAGTCGTGACATAACAAATATATATGAGTCTAATGAAGGCATGCGAAAGTTAAATGAGCGTTTAGAATTAGCTTTGCTTGGAAATAATGAAGGTATTTGGGATTGGAATCTTCAAACAGATGAAATTTACTACTCACCTAGATGGAAAGAGATGCTTGGTTACACAGATAATGAACTCCCTAATACTTATGCAAGTTGGAAAGATAGAGCAAATCCAGAAGATATTCCAAAGGCAATGGAAGAAATTAGAAAATGTACTGCTGGCGAGATAGAGTATTTAGATAATATTCATAGAATGCGTCATAAAGATGGGCATTGGGTATGGATACATAGTCGTGCAAGAACAATATTTGATAAAGACTCAAAAGCAATTCGAATAAGTGGAACACATACTGATATAAGCCTCGAACAGGCACTTCAACTGAAATTTTCTCAGCAACAACAAGTTATTGAACAGATTCATGATAGTGTAATAGGAACAGACCTTGAGGGTAATATAATAAGTTGGAATTATGCTTCAGAAACTATTTTGGGTTATAGTGCTCAAGAGATGATAGGGAAGCATGTTACTTTAATATATCTGAAAGAAGATTATGAAGAACTGGGGAAAAATATTGAGAAATTAATGCAAAATGGCTTTAATGATGTAAAAGTTAGACTTGTAAAAAAATCAGGAGAGATTATTAATGCTGAGTTATTTTTATCTTTATTAAGGGATGAAGATAACAATCCAACTGGAATGATAGGCTACTCGAAAGATATTACAGAAAGAAAAAAAACACAAGATAAACTTCTAGAACAACATAAATATTTACAATCAATTATAGATGGTATTGATGATCCTATTATGGTTATTAAAGAAGATTATAGTGTTGAGTTAATGAATAGTACTTTGCAAAATAAAAGTACTCAATTTAAGGATCAGGACTTCCCTAAATGTTATGAAATTTCTCATAATCGTTCAACTCCCTGTGATGGGGTGGAGCATCCCTGTCCCTTAAAAAATGTACTTGAGAGTAAGAAGCATGAGACTGTTGTGCATAGTCATTATGATGTTAATGGTGCAAAACAATATGTAGAACTTTCAGCTACACCATTGTTTGACAAGGAACATAGCTGTATAGGAATTATTGAATCGGCAAGAGATATAACTGTTCACCTTCAAGTACAAGATGAGTTACGTGTTCAAAAAGATATTTTACATCATCAGGCACATCATGATTCACTTACTGGCTTGCCAAATAGGGCTTTATTTCAAGATAGATTAGAGCAGTCCTTAGAAAAAGCAAAAAGAAACAACACTACTTTAGCACTATTCTTTATTGATTTAGATCATTTTAAAGAGATAAATGATTCTTTTGGTCATAAGGTAGGAGATGAAGTTTTAAAAATAGTTACAAATATTTTTCATAAAGTCATTCGTAAAGAAGATACAGTTGCTCGTTTAGGTGGAGATGAGTTTACAATTTTACTAGAAAATTTGAGTAAGCCACAAGATGCTTCAATACTAGCAAAAAAAATATTAGAAGAGTTAGAAAAACCTCTTATTCTCGAAGAGAATGAATTTTATGTTTCAAGTAGTATAGGGATTAGTATTTACCCTCATGATGGAAGTTTAAGTGAAGATCTTTTAAAATATGCAGACTCTGCTATGTATCGAGCAAAAGATGAAGGAAGAAATAATTTTCAGTATTATAGTCCTGAAATGACTGAATTGGCATTTGAAAGAGTGATAATGGAAGCAAATTTTAGAGATTCTTTAAAAAATAAAGATTTTCTAGTCTATTATCAACCTCAAGTTGATGGACGAACAAATAAAATTATAGGTATGGAGGCTCTAGTAAGATGGAATCATCCATCTTTAGGAATAATTTCACCCGCAAAATTTATTCCACTGGCTGAGTCAACAGGCCTTATTGTTGAGTTAGATAGATTTGTAATGAGAACGGCAATGAAGCAAGTTGCAACTTGGTATAAACAGGGACTAAACCCAGGTGTTTTAGCTATGAATTTAGCAGTTAAACAGCTACATCAGCAGGATTTTATTTCTGTATTTACAGATATGATGCAAGAGACAGAATGTAAAGCAGAATGGATTGAACTAGAAGTAACTGAAAGTCAGATTATGAGTAATCCAGAAAAAGCAATTAAAATACTAAAACAGATTAGTAACCTCGGAATAGAACTGGCAGTTGATGATTTTGGTACAGGTTACTCCTCTTTAGCATATCTTAAAAAGTTTCCTATTGATAAATTAAAAATTGATCAATCTTTTATTAAAGATTTACCAGATGATAAAGAAGATGCTGCCATTACTAAAGCCGTTATTGCTCTTGCTAATAGTTTGCAACTTAGAATCATAGCTGAGGGTGTAGAGAAGAAAGAACAAAAAGACTTCATTGTAGAAAATGGGTGTTATAATATTCAAGGTTATCTTTATTCAAAGCCTATATCTGCTGAAAATATGGAACTATTACTCAAAGAAGGAGTTCCATACGAATCATATACTAGTTATAAACTAAATAATAGAATCAGAAAAAAATAAAATGTTTAAAAGTGAACTTGTAGATATTAGAATTGGCGACTGAGATTAGAGAAGTGTCAGTAAATATTTATTTTACTTCACTTCACTTATCATTTGGTCAATTAAGATAAATAACTTTTTACTCTCTTCTTCTGCTTTATTAAAATGTTCAATTACAACATTAATATTTTGTAGGCATACACCAGTTTTAACACTGCAATAGCATTACTGTGAACTTTACTTGTGATTAATTTCTATGTTGTGAATTATTTGAGATAGTAGAAGAGAGTGCTTATATATGGGTTGTAGATAAAATGTTTCTAGGTACTTCTCTATAAATATCATAGAATTTACATAAAAAGATGATCCAAAGGATGACCCAGAGAAAACTTAAATTATTAAAGTATGTATAATAGGGGGTTTAAAGATGTAATGAGTGGTGACCCCGAGGAGAATTGAACTCCTGTAACATGGATGAAAACCATGGATCCTAACCGCTAGACGACGGGGCCACAAATATAGTAGAAATGGTGTCCTGTGATGGATTCGAACCATCGGCCACA
>Ga0256826_1002997_pt1 | contig 10184 bp, 10 predicted proteins | sample CV79metaG_FD_185975 | JGI IMG/M metagenome (GOLD analysis project Ga0256826, IMG submission 185975) | Hydrothermal vent microbial communities from East Pacific Rise, Pacific Ocean - CV79 | ecosystem: Environmental > Aquatic > Marine > Hydrothermal vents | place: Pacific Ocean: East Pacific Rise... | reverse complement strand
ACTTTGAGCAAGATTTAAAAATTTATACTCTTTATTAACATAATTTAAAGTTCTTATATATTTAGCAAGATTTGTTTTATAGGGAAAAGTTACAAAAGATTGTGAAGATAAAACGTTCTTTATAAATTTTATTTTTTTTGTCGAATGAGCTGGAAAATGTGAATATTTTAGGTACTTATTTCTAAAAAAGCTATCTTCTAAAAATATCTTAAATCTTGAGGTAAACTTTTCTTCATTATCATCTATACTAAAAAATAGTGTTGCTTTTTCTAATTTATAGTAGGGAGTAGTAAAAAGAGACAACCTAAAAAGTTCTAAATCATCTTCTATAATAAAGTACTCTTCTGCGTCTATCTTTGTATCTATCTCTAAAAGATGCATACCCAAACCAACACCAAGAAATATGAACTTTTCTATCTCTATCATCTCTTGGGAAGAGTCCCTATGATTAAGATAGTAAGTCATAAGTGGATAAATGTCTTCTAATCCTTTTTCTTTATCTGTAAAATTTTTTTGAGCTTGTTCAAATTGATAATACATCTGAAAACCATCGAATACAAAAGAGTCTTTTTTATAATTTACTTGTTGAGAAAGCTGAGTAGAGATAATTTTGCTACTATCTGCATAGAGATAATTTTGAGATGACAACTGTATAACATCAAAATAATCATCTATATAGTCTAAAGCATATTGCTCTTTATAGGAACTATTTTCAATGGAAGTATTAAGTTCATAAAGTTTTTTCCAAATATGAAAATAATTTTGTTCAAAAAATTCCATATTTTTAAGAAAAGTTTCACCTGCTTCTCTTTCTATATTTTGCACTCTATCTCCTTTGTAATAAATTGTAATTTTTTTATATAATACTCAATGATTGAAAGAAGCTCTTTTTTGAGAATTTGATGCATCTGTTGAAAATTCTTATAACTACTTTCTTTACTGTTTAAGTAATCATATACAAAGTGAAGAACAAAGTAAAGATAAGCATCTAAAACTCTTGTAAGTTCATAATCTTTGAGAGATTCTTCTTGAATAAACATATGATAAATATTTTTTGCATACTCTTGTGCTGTTTGATTCTCTCTTACTTCATATTTTATAAGTTTGTCTTGGAGTTTTGTTGCATGTTGGAGTTTTAACTTTAGTTTTTCTTTATCATTTTCTGTAAAATTTGTTTTTGAATGCTTATCTAAGATATCTTTTAATATTTGATTACTATTTGTTATCTGAACCTTTTTTGGTTCTATATCTAAAGCTTGTAATGGAGTTGTTCCTTTGAAAAATGCTCCATCACTTAAGTTATAAACTTTTTGAAAAGGTTTTTGTAGTTGACTAAAGTATCTGTTAATAACATCTACTGAACTATAAAAGTGAGGAGTTGTAAAAACTTTTTCTTTAAAGTTACCTTGTATTTCAAAAAGATTTTCTTTATAATCAAGTGGTTTTTCTTCTAAAAGATCGTTTTTTAGTGTAAATTGTTTTGTTGATTGGTGAACATCAGTATGATCTTTCCCTGTTTTTTGATCTACCGCTAAATCTAACCCTAAGAGATAAATCTCTTCAATTTTAAGGATAAGTAAAAGTTGGTAGGTGATAGAACCTACACATGCACCTGAAATACTTAAAGCAGAGTGATTATATGCTGTACTTGTTTCATAAAGATAAGTATTCTCTTTTTTTAGTAGTTGCATGACATTACTTGGTGAAGATGCTGCCATAAAAAAGATGCTCTCTTGTAATTTTTCTGAATTTTCTAAAATTTCAAAAGATTTTAAACTTGCATCAAATGGGTCTAAATGTAGTACTATATTTGGAATAATTTCATTATTAATTAGAAATTTTAATGATGAAGAGACAGCTATAATAATAAAATTATCTTTATTCTCTTTTAACCATTGTATATTATTTTGCAGAGAAGGTCCACTAGCTATCATTAAAATAGGTTTATCTTTTAACTCTTCTTCTTGAAAATCAAAGGATAATTGTATGGTTTTATAATTTTGTGAAAAGTATTCAAGAGGTTTTAACATAATGTGCATATAGTCATTAAAAAAGAATTGTAGATGTGGTTGATTTAGAAGAGAAATATAAAATTTATTTGCTTTCTCTTCACTATGGCTTAAGAGTTGGAAATATTTTATGTAGTGATTAAAATAGTATTTTTCAGATAAGAAAAGATCACAACTTTCTGAAAATTCAGTATCATCTTCAAAGATTGAGAAAAAAAGTGTAGCATTTTCTGCTAGGGAAGTATAATCTATCGTAAAGAGAGAGAGTCTAAAAAGCTCAATATCATCTTCTACTAGAAGATAAACTTTTGCACCTATTTTTTTATTTATACTTAAAAGATGCGTCCCAAGTCCGATACCAAAGAAGATAAATTTATCTAAAGAGTATAGTTCTTCTCTCTTTTTTGTCTCTTGTTGAGTAAAGTGTGTTATAGGTGTTGTATAACCAAGGTGAGAGCGTAGAGGACTCTCTTTCTTAACTTTTTGAAACTCTTGTAGCATCTCTGTAGTATATGAGTGTTTAAAAAATCCTTCAAACATATTGTTGTCTATTTTGAAATTGACTGCATCTGTAGATAATAAAGTATGCTTTTCTAACTGTTTGTTATATAAAAATTTATGAGTTGATTTCTCAAGTACATCAAAACTTTCATTTTCAAAAACAAGTTCATACTTTTCTTTATAGTGACCATTTGCAACTGCATTATCTAAGGCAGAAAGCTTTTGAAAGAGTTTATGATGCTCTTTCTCTATATATGTAATATTTTTTTGAAAATTTTCTGTAATTATTTTCTGAATATTATTCATATATAATTCTTTGTATAGTTTCTTTTATTGAGCATTTTTTATCCTAAGTTCTTATGGTAAAAGTATAGCAAAAATAGTACTAGCAAAAGAGATGCTTTTTTAAAGAAAAAAGAAAAGTTGTCGATGTATTATGTAAGAGAGATTATAATAATGAAAGATTATTACTAAAAAAAGGATTTGTTATGGGTATTAGTTCATTAGGAGCTGGGTCAAGTATATTAACACAAGATGTTTTAGACCAACTAAGAGAAGCTGATGAAGCACAAAGAATTAGACCGCTTACTCTAAATATAGCTAATGAGACAGATAAAAAAGATTCTCTTAAAGTTATAGATGCTTCAATGACAAACTTAAGAGATTCTATAAATGAGCTTAAAAGTACAACACTCTTTGATGAGAGAAGTGCAACCATTAGTGGAACATCTGTAAGTATGACAGCTGAAGAGGGAAGTGATATTCAGGAGTTTACCTTAGATGTTACACAGTTAGCTACAAAAGAGATTAATGAGTCTGGTAGTTATGGGGCAGAGACAAATTTAATAGCGACTGATGCGGGGAGTATGACAATAGATGTGGGAGATAAGAGCTACACTATTGATTATACTGATGAAATGACGTTGAAAGATTTAAAAAAAGAGATAAATAAAGTTGCGGGTGATGATGTTAAAGCGAGTATTGTTCAAGTATCAAGTGGGGACTTTAGACTTTTCTTTAATGCAGTGAATGAGGGAGATAATCAAAATATATCTATAACAGATAATGATGGAAACCTTTCAGATGATAATGGTGAAACAGCAGGTGGAACAAATTTAACTGATGATATGACAACTGTTCAAGAGGGTAAAAATGCAAAATTTACTTATAATGGAGAAAATATAGAGAGAAATAGTAATAATATTACTGACCTTATAAGTGGTTACAATATTACTCTGAATGAAGTGGGTTCATCTACCGTTAATGTAGAACAAAATAGAGAAACTATTGAATCTCGTGTAGATAGTTTTGTTGAAAAATATAATTCTACTATTAAAGAGTTAAGTAAACAAACAGTTTCAAGTACAGATAGCTCTGTAAGAGGTATATTCTCTGGTGATAGTATGATGAAAGGGATGAAACCTGCAATACAAAATATGATTGATTCTTTATCCGATGCAGGTGGAAATATGCTTGATTATGGTTTTAGTATTGATAAAGATGGTATTATGAGTATTGATAAAAAGATATTTAATGAAAAAATAGATGATAACCCTTCTAATGTTGAAGCATTTTTTACGGGTGGTGATTTTACTAAAGAGGATGGTTCTGTTGAAGCTATAGATGGAGCATTTAACTCTTTTTACTCTGTTGTAAATGAATTTACAAAAACAAATGGTGATTTAGATCTTGTTAAGACAAATATAGAAGAGAGATTAAGTAGCTATGAAGATAGAAAAACATCAGCAACAGAGAGACTTGATACAAAATATGCAATTCTAAAAAAACAGTATGCAGCCTATGATTCAATGATAAGCAAGTTCAATTCAGCTTCTTCAATGTTTTCTCAGATGATAACAGCTGAAAATGCAAGTAGATAGCTAAAGAAATAGGAAAAAGTGCCGATTTAGGTAGAATATAAAGAAGAAAAGGATTTGTAATGTACAGTAATTCAGCACATAATATTTATGCACAAAATAATATAGGAGTAGAATCTCCAGCAAAATTAATAGAAATGCTTTATGAAGGAGTTCTCCGTTTTAATGCTCAGGCAAAAAAAGCGATTAAAGATGGTGATATAGAGAAGCGTGTTTATTGGATGAATAGATCAACAGCTATCATTACTGAGTTGATTGCTTCACTAGATATGAAACAAAAAGGTACAATGTCTCTCTATTTAGAAGGTCTTTATAATTATCAAATCCAACTTATAACTGATGCTGGATATGAAAATAGTGCAACAAAACTTGATGAGTGTAGTAGTGTTTTTAAGGTACTTTTAGAAGCTTGGAGAGAAAGTACGAATGTGGCTTAAAGAGTTTAAAATTGCTCTTATTGAAAAAAATACAGAGAAATTAGCTCTTTTAATGGAAGATGTACCACAACTAAAATCTCAAAAAGAGATAGATTCTGCACTTCATCTTATTCAAGAAGCGACTGCTTTCGTACAAGCTCTTAAGGATGAAGCTGAAATTTCTCTAGTAAAAATAGAAAAAAATAGAAAGTTTTTAAGTTCTATGGATTCCCCTTATAAGTCTAAATTTGATATAAACTCTTAGTTTTTTTTCTTACTTATTCCAAAATTTAGACTTCTTAATGTATATTCACTTACAACTGCACCTTTTCTCATAGTGAGTATATGTTCTACTGCATCAGCTATATCTGATGCAAATAATTTTTCATTCTCTTTTTTACCTACATCAAACCGGAGTGCATCATAAAAAGAGGACTCAGTCATATCTGGATTGATGTTTGTGATGCTAAGATTTGTTTTTCGTGTCTCTTCAAAGAGTGCATCACCAAAGGCTTTAAGTCCAGCTTTTGTAGCACTATAAACTCCTGCAAATTTACTAGCTCGAATCGCTTCTATAGAGTTTATGTTAATGAGGTAGCCATTATTCTTTTTAAGTGTTCTTAGTAAGGTGTTTGTTAAAAGCATAGGAGCAGTTAAATTAAGAAAAGTCATCCCTATAATACTCTTTGTATTTAGCTCTTCATGTGGTTCAAACTTTCCAAATCCTGCAGAGTTCACTAGAAGAGAAATCTCCTCTTTTTTAAGATTCTCACAGAGTTGAAGAGTTGCTTTTTCATCTGAAAGGTCAGTTTGAATAGCTCTAAAATTTGCATCATCAAACTCTGCATCATCTACAGTTCGACTCACTCCTATAACTTTGTAACCAAGCTTTAAAAGTCTTAAAGTTATTGCTTTTCCTATTCCAGAACTCGCTCCTGTCACGACTGCTTTTTTCATAGAGATCCTTACCAGTTAAAAAATTTATATATCATTATAGCATGAGTTCTTATAGCTTAAAAATCATCATCACTCTCAAACTCTTCTAGTTCTTTAAGATATTCTTTTTCTTCTAGGACTTGAAGCTCTACATCAGACATCATCATTTGTGCAACAACATCACCAATATGTGTTTTATTATCAAGTTTATATAAATAAGCAAAAGTTCCTGCCATAATTGCTAAGAGTGTAAGCGAGGCTATGGTCTTTTGAACTGTATTAAAAGTTTGTATCTTCTCTTTGCGTTTTATTTCACAAACTCCACCAGGGCAGTGAGAAGCTTTTTGTGGCATCACAAGATTATAGATTTTACATCCTAAACAGATAGAAAATGCAGACTCAAAGAGAAGAAGTAAAAGACATATAATACAAATAAAAACTTTAATAGGATTTGGTTGCCAGTTTATAACTAAAAAATAAAACATAGGTAGGGCTAAAAGAAGTCCTAATCCCCATGCAAAGCGTTTTTGTGCTGCACCTACATACTCAGGAGTCTGATTTTGAACAAAAAATCTTCCTAAAAGTAGGCTGGGTGAATAACTAGGGTTGATAACTCGTATAATAAAATCAAGTGTAAAAAAAGAGATAAAATAACGAGTTACTACCCCATGATGTAACATCACAGCATTTGTAAGACTAAGAAGACCAAAGGCAAAGAGTATCCCTGCTGCAGCCCTTGCTTCTCGTTCATTAATAACTCGAACATCATAACCAGCTACTTCTTCTCCATACTCAAAGAGTTTTTGAATATTCATCTTATATTCCTAAGGATTAGTGACTATGAAGAATATTTACGACACTCAGTGTCACTAGAAGGTTATTTTCTTTTTTATAAAAATCCATTTTTGTATCTATTGGATGTTTTTCTGCTTTAAGAGAGCCTTGAAGAGAGTGAAGAACATGAACATATTTATGGTACATAGGTGTAGTAATATACTCAATATGATCTTTTTGAACTATATCAGCTAAAACATTCATAGCACAGTAATAAACAGCTTTATTTACTGCTCGTTGAAGCATGTATTCTCTCATAATATTTATATTTTTTATAAGAACTTCTTTATCTTCATCAGAGAGTGCACTACTCTCATAGGCTCTTGTTTTATTCTCTTCTATCTCCTCTTCAACAGAGTGGTTTGTTTTATCTAAAAGTGCATCAACATTTGGGCAATATTTTTGAAGAGTTTGAAGAATCTCATCATCAGATAATCGTCTTGGCTCTTCATAAACATAAGATTTATCTGTAATATACTCATGGTCAAGTGCTTTAATCAGTTGTACAACAATGTTGAGATAGACATACTTGTCCTCTTTATTTGTGTCAAATGAGACACCATGGTATGTTATAGTTGGTTTTGGTCCTACATATTTTAAAGTCATTTATTTCTCCTAATGTTTGTTTAGTTATTTATTACTTTGGATTTTGCAAGTGCATCTTGAATCTCTTCTACACTTATATCACCTTTGAGGTCAAGTTTGACATCACCATCTTCACCACTTACTTGCATATCTTTTATCTTTGCTTTTGTGTCATCGCTCATACATTCACACTTACCAGTGGAACAGTTTTGCACCATTGTGACAATATTTTGCTTTTGAACACCACCAAGAAAGTTGATTTTTACACCTTCTCCTGTTTTTAATACTTTTTTTTCCATTTTAACACACCTCTTCTTTTATTTTTGGTAATAATTTTTCTTCAATGAGAGTAAGAGTCTTTTCATACTCTTTAAACTCTTTACCACTTGGATCTTCAAAACTCATATGTAGAGTTTTTGTTGCATTCGCAAATATAGGACAAGTTTCATGTGCATGATCACAAACTGTTACAACTAAATCAAAAGAGTCATCAAGAACCTCTTGTATAACTTTAGAGTGGTACTTTTCTTTCCAAATTCCTTGAGACTCTAAAAGTTTTTGAGCATTTGGATTTACAATTCCACTTGCTTGTACACCAGAGCTTTGAGCTTCAAGATATTGACCCATCTTAGCATTTAGAAGAGCCTCTGCCATGATAGAACGACAACTATTTCCCGTACATAAAATTAAAACTTTTTTTTTCAAGTTTTATACTCCTTTATCTCTCTCTATTTGTATTATTGTAGCAGAAAAATATAACTATATTAGAATATATTGATTTACAAATATAAGAACTTTTTATGGCATTCTTCTATGAGTTTTATATAATAAGTTTCAAAGGAGAAGGTGATGCAAAAATTATTTGATGAAGTAGGAAGTTTAGATCAGCGTTGTTATGAGCGATTTGCTTTAAGTGAAGATATATTAATGGAACACGCTGCTGAGGGTATGGCAGTTTATATTCGTCAATATTTTGATGCTACAAAAAAGATAGTTATTATTTGTGGAAGTGGTAATAATGGTGCTGATGGTATAGCCCTTGCAAGACTTTTACACACTACACGAGATGTTTCGCTCTTTTTTGCTCAAGATCCAAAATCCACTATGGCAAAACTACAGTATAAAAGAGCAAATGCTATAGGTGTTCAAAAAACTCTCTATGTAGATGAGTGTGATGTTATTGTTGATGCACTTTTTGGAACAGGCTTTAAAGGGAGATTAAGTTCCGAACAAAAGGCAGTGATACAGACGCTTAATAGCATAGAAGCTTTTAAAATTTCTTGTGATATTCCTTCAGGAATAAGTAGTGAAGGAGTTTGTGATGCAAATACTTTTATGGCAGATGTAACACTTACGATGGGTGCTTTAAAAAAATCAATGTATAGTGATGAGGCAAAGGAGTATGTAGGTGATGTTGAGGTTGTAGAGTTAGGTGTAGCAAGGGGTGTCTATGAGGGTGATACAAAGTGGCACTTACTTGATACAACAGATATAAATTTACCAAATAGAAAAAAAAAGAATACTCATAAAGGGAGTTATGGTCACTTAGCTTTGGCTTTAGGTGAAAAATCAGGTGCGAGTATCTTAAGTGCATCATCTGCTCTTAAGTTTGGTGTAGGTTTAGTAACACTAATAGGTTTTAAAGATATTGAGTTACCTTATTCGTTAATGTTTGCATCATCTCTTCCTTACAATACTACTGCTTTGGCTTTTGGTATGGGTTTAGGTGAGGAGTTTACTCTTATTGAGATTGAGAAATTTTTAGATAATGAATTACCACTTATCGCTGATGCGGATATTTTATGTATGCCGAAAATAGAAAAGGTTTTAAAGAGAAAAAATCTTATTATAACCCCTCATCCAAAAGAGTTTGTTTCTCTTCTTCATTTTACTGCTTTAGCTGAGATAGATGTTGAAGAACTTCAATCAAATAGATTCTTTTATGTAGAGCTTTTTTGTAAAAAGTTTCCTCATGTAGTTTTACTTTTAAAAGGGGCAAATGTTATCATTGGTAAAGATGAAGTGTTTTTTATTAATCCACATGGAACGGCTATCTTAGCCAAAGGTGGAAGTGGAGATGTCCTTAGTGGACTTATAGGTGCACTTTTAGCCCAAGGTTACGCTCCTTTGGACGCAACTATCTCTGCATCACTAGCACATACTAAGCTAGCAAAAAACTACACAGGTTCTGATTTTTCACTTACGCCTGAAGATTTAATCGCGGGTATAGGAAAGTTATAAGATAGCTTATGTTATAAATCTAATAATAAAAGATTAACTAGGAAAATCATACTATGGATAACATTTTAAAAATCGGAAAATATGAGCTAGGCTCAAGACTTATCGTTGGAAGTGGAAAATATGACTCTTTTGAAACTACAAAAGAAGCAACTCTTGCATCAGGAAGTGAACTTATCACTGTTGCTGTAAGAAGACTTAACATTACAGACCCAGATAAAGAGAACTTAAGAGATACTTTTGCAGGAACAAATGTAAAATTTCTTCCAAACTCTGCTGGTTGTGTGACAGCTGAAGAGGCAATCACTACTTTTAGATTGACTCGTGAAGCTACAGGCATCGACTTAATCAAACTAGAGGTAATCGGTGATACAACAAAAACTCTTTACCCTGATGTTTTAGAGACTATTGAGGCGTGTAAAGTATTAGCAAAAGATGGTTTTACTATTATGGCATATACTTCAGATGACCCAATTATGGCAAAAAGATTAGAAGACGCTGGAGCGCATGCTATTATGCCTCTTGCTGCACCTATTGGGAGTGGTTTAGGTATTCAAAACCCATATAACATTGTTTTTGTTCGTGAAGCTGTAAATCTTCCTATTATTGTTGATGCAGGGATAGGGTGTGCAAGTGATGCAGCGTATGCTATGGAACTTGGTGCTGATGGTGTTCTTACAAACACAGCTATAGCACAAGCTCAAAACCCTATGATTATGGCTGAAGCTATGAAACACGCAGTTATCTCTGGGCGTATGAGTTACCTTGCAGGTCGTATTCCTAAAAAA
>Ga0256826_1002996_pt1 | contig 10185 bp, 7 predicted proteins | sample CV79metaG_FD_185975 | JGI IMG/M metagenome (GOLD analysis project Ga0256826, IMG submission 185975) | Hydrothermal vent microbial communities from East Pacific Rise, Pacific Ocean - CV79 | ecosystem: Environmental > Aquatic > Marine > Hydrothermal vents | place: Pacific Ocean: East Pacific Rise... | reverse complement strand
ATTAAATTATCGTTTTTTTGCAATTTATATTGTTCTTTTTTTAATCTTTTTTATTACAAAGAGATACTCTTTAAAACATGCTTCAATCGAAGTTGAGAAAATTATAAAAAATGCTAGAGATAGAATATCTAAGAAAATCATAAAAAGTGAGTTAGTAACTATGGAGAGCTTAGACCCCTCATCACTTTTTACTAGGCTTACACGAGATACGGCTATTATCTCCCAAGCCTCATTTCAAATAACAGGGGCTGCACAGTCTGTTATTATGATATTTTTTGCAATGTTATATATCTTTAGTATATCTAAAATGGCATTTTTTATAATTATCGCTACTTCAACATTTATTACTCTTACCTATTTCTCATTTTCAAAAGAGTTTACCAAAAATTTAATGGAAGTTGATAAGATAGAAGAGGGGTTTATTGGCTCTTTGACCTCAATTATTAATGGTTTTAAAGAGTTAAAAGTTAACTCTTATAAAAGTAAAAAGGTAATTGAACAACATAGTATGATTTTAAATGAGTTGACCGATTCTAAAATAAAGATAAGTGACCTCTTTGTAACAGCGATTATGTATGCAGAGATTTTTTTATATCTTCTTTTGGCTCTTATTGTTTTTGTACTTCCTCATCTAATAACAATGGAGAGTACTACCATTATAAAACTAACAGCAGCTACACTCTTTATTATAGGACCTTTTGGAATGATTGTAGGGATTATCCCTATGGTATCAAAAACCGATACAGCAATAAACAATATAGATGATTTAGAGAAAAGATTAGATGAACAGAACAGAAATATACCATCTGTAGATGAAAACAGTGAAGAGATTGAAAAGTTTGAGACCATAGAACTAAAAGGTACTGAATTCTATTACCTTGATAATATGGGAGATAAACTTTTTTCAATTGGACCAATAGATTTAACCATCAAAAAGGGTGAAATTATTTTTATCATCGGTGGTAATGGGAGTGGAAAATCAACTCTAGTTAAGATGCTACTAGGATTGTATACCCCACAAAAGGGTAGTATCTCTATCAATGACGAGATTGTAGATAGATATAACTATCAAGCCTATAGAGATTTATACTCTATTATACTAGGAGATTTCTATCTATTTGATAGATTTTATGGATTGGAAGATGTAGATAAAAAGTTAGTTAATCGTCTTTTAAAAGAGATGCAACTAAGTAGTAAAACAAAGTTTATAGATGGGAAGTTTACCAATATCAATTTATCTACAGGGCAGAGAAAGAGATTAGCTCTAATACTCTCTATTTTGGAAGATAAACCTATCTATGTATTTGATGAGTGGGCAGCAGACCAAGACCCAGAGTTTAGAAAATATTTTTATAATACCATATTAAAAGAGTTACAAGCCAAAGGGAAAACAGTTGTTGCTGTAACTCATGATGATGCTTACTTTGAGGTAGCTGATAGAGTATTTAAGATTGAGTATGGTCAAATGACCAAATATAAAGGATAGATATGAGATGGATGTATACACTATTAATACTACTTATCACACTACTTATTGTACTAGTTCTTTGGAGTAGGATAGTTATAACCATATATGCAGGAGAGGGTGGTGTACTATTTGAAAGATGGGGTGGAACAATAATTGATAAAATCTATCCTGAAGGAATTCATACAATTTTTCCTTGGAATATCATGACAACCTATAATCTAAGAGTTCAAGAAAAACGACATGAGTTTTCTGTTTTATCTAAACAGGGTTTAAATATTGATATTAAAATATCAATTAGATTCCGACCAGAAGCCGATACACTAGGGGTACTTCATCAAAAAATAGGACCAGAGTATATTAAATCGGTTGTTATTCCAGAGGTAGAATCAGTTATTAGACGATATTTTGGACATTTTAATGATGAGGAGATATATACCTCAAAAGGTGCTATTTTAGAGAAGATACGAGATGATGCAACAAAACAGCTACTTGATAAATATATTGTTCTTGATGATTTAATTATTAGAAGTATTGAGTTTCCAAAATCTGTTAAAGATGCTATTCAAGATAAGATTACACAATATCATAAGTACAGAGAGTATGAGTATCGTATAGAGAGAGCTAAACTTGAAGCAGATAGAAAAGTTATAGAGGCAAATGGAATTAGTAAATACAAAGATATTATATCAGAAAATATTACAAAAGATTATCTGACATGGGAGGGTATTCAAGCCACAGTTAAGTTAGCTAGTTCTTCAAACTCAAAAATTATTGTTATTGGTTCGGGTAAAAATGGACTGCCTATTATATTAAATACAGAAGATTCACAAGTAGTAAAACTGGAAGATAATAGAAGCAATGAAAATTAGATATATATTTATATTTTTTATACTCTTAGGGTCTGGTCTTTTAATATTAGATATTTTTGTCCTAAAGAGTTCAAATATTGCACTTCTTAAAGAGCAAAGAGAAGCTAATTTAAAAGAGCTACCAAAAGATAAACCTATCAAAATTGGTGTAGCATGGCCATTTCCTCCAAGCTCATTAGCGGATGATTTTAAAAATGGAATTCTATTGGCTGTAAAAGAGTTAGAAACTACTATTTTAGATAGGAAAATAGAAGTTGTTTTTAGAAATGATGAGTTGGAGAGGGATGTCGCTCTAAATATTGCAAATGAGTTTGCAAAGGATAAAGATATTGTGGCAGTTATTGCACATGATGATGTCGATATTGCCATTCCTGCTTCAATTATCTATGAGTATTCAGGAATTATTATGATAGCACCTGCTGTCTCTTCTCCTGATTTTACGAGAATAAATTTTGATTATATTTTTAGAAATACACCAAGTGATATTATAATAGGTCAAAAATTAGCAAATTTTGCTAAATTTATGAATTTCAAAAAATTAATTATTTTAAATAGTAGAGATGAGTATTCAGAATCATTGACTAAAGCTTTTACAAAAAAAGCTATTGAGGACGGATTAGAAGTCATTTATGACCAAAAATTTAATCCCAAAGAGAGAGAATTTGCTAAAATCATAACAGACATCTCTCCAAAAATTAATCGTTTGATAGATTATGATGCTATATTTATAGCAGGAGATGTTGAAAATGTTCCTGCACTTATAGAAAAAGCAAGAGAGTATGGAATATTTGCCCCCTTTATTACAGGAGATATGTTGGATAGTTCAGAGATACTAGAAGCAGGAGAGGCTATGAATGGTACTATAGTTGCTACTATATATAATAAAAATTTAATTTATAAAAAAACACAAGATTTTATTGATAATTTTAAAAAAATATATGGACACTATCCTGATACATGGGGAGCTCAAGGTTATGATGCTGTTATGCTATTAGCTACAGCTATTAAAAAAGTAGATAGTTTAAATGGTAAACTTATCTATAAACAGTTAAAATATATGCATAATTACGATAGTATATTTGGTAAATACTCCTTAAATACCAAGGGTGATGTTGTTGAAAGAGAGATATATTTCAAAGTAGTCAAAAATGGAAAATTCTATTATATAAAAGGGCATAGATAATGATAGCAAAACTAATAATTATATTTCTATTACCTATATATATCTTTGCACAAACGGTAACTCTCTATTCTGAGTGTAATGATAAACCTTATGCTTATTGTATTGATAATAAACCTAGAGGTATTAGTGTCGAGATTTTCAAAGAGATTTTTTCAAGAATTGATGACTATTCACTAAAAATAAAAGCTATTGATTGGAATAGTGGACTTCAAAAAATGCAAGATAAAGAGATACTTATGTTGGGTACAATGAAACATAAACCTAAAGAGCGACCCTATATTACCGATTACTCTTTACCATTTTTATATAAAACCTATGTTCTTTATTGTAATAAAGAGATAAAAAAGAATCCATTATGGCCCAAAGATTTTTATGATTTAAAGATAGGATACAGTAAAGATTTTGAAGAGGATGCCAAAAATCCTAAATTAACTCTAAAAAGAGATAATATAGATACCAATATCAAAAATTTAATAGAGAATAAAACAGATTGTTATCTATCTACAGAAGCTGTTATAAAAAGAGAACTATTGGTCAATAAAGATAAAAATATATCCGTAGATAATATAAAAAAAGTATTAACTTTTCGTAAAACTCCTCGCTATATTGGATTTTCTAATAAATTTTTCTCTGCAAAAAAAGATTTATTAAATAAAATCAATCTATCTATCAGAACTATAAACAATGGTGATATTAAAGGTATTATAGATAAAAGTTTAGACATCTACCTACATCCAAATAGAAAAAGAAAAGTCTCTATCTCACTCTATAAATGGGGGGAGAAACTGGTATCTGATAAATTAGAAGGGTATGGAGCTATTCCTCAAATTGTTAGAAGTGCATTTAAACAGAGAGATATTGAAGTTAACTATACATTTTATAATTTTAAATATGCTTATTTACTCACTAAATGGGGCAAAGAGTGTGTTAGTATGCCTTGGTTAAAAAACAAAGAGAGAGAAATATATTTTGACTTCTCAGAGAATATAAAAAGTACAGGTCTATATCTCTTTTATAAAAAAAGCAAATACCCAAAAGGTATCAACTCTGATTTAAAAATATATAAAATAGGAGGGGTTAATGGATACTATTATGATAACTCCTTTAAAAATAATTTAGAGTTAAACTATATCTCCTTTGAGACAATGAATAGTGCGATAAAGGCACTTCTTAAAGGTAAAATAGATGTTATTCCAGCAGATAAAAGTAGATTTAAAATACATTTAAAAATAAATTTTTATAACCAAAGAGATGATATAGATTATAATAGAGAGCCAATAGAGGAAGCTAAAAATTATCTTATTTTCTCTAAAAGATGTAAAAATTCACAAGAGTTAAGAGATGAATTTAATATTGGATTAAAGAGTATTAAAAAGAGTGGTATCTTCGATGAGATATTAGATAAATTTGGTTTAGATAAAAAGGAATTTAAGTGATAAAAGATAAAATAGCCCTATTTACTATACCTTTTGCAGGGGGAAATAGATTTTCATTTAATAGATTTAATAGATATTTAGAAGATGATTTTGATATTTATCATCTTGAGTTAGCAGGAAGAGGAGAGCGAATATCCGAAGAGTTGATGTCTAATATTTATGAGATTAGAGATGACCTATTTAGACAAATTGAAGATAGAATTGACGGAGAGTATATTATATATGGGCATAGTTTAGGTGGACTATTGGGTTATCTATTGATTTTACTATTAGAGGAAAAAGGCTTACCTAGACCATTAAAATTTATTGTTAGTGGACGAGCAAATCCCTGTATGAGACCACCTTTTATTCGATATAATTTGGCTAAAGATGATTTTATTAAATCTCTTAAAAAATTGGGGGGAATGCCATCTGAATTTTTTAATCACTCTGAACTATTTGATTTTTTTGAACCAATTTTAAGGGCTGATTTTAAAGCAGTAGAGAAATTTGATTTTAGTGAAACTAGAAAAATAGGGACTAAAATATCTCTGCTTTATGGAGAAAATGAATCTTTTAGCAAAGAAGAAGCACTAAGATGGAGAGACTTTTCATATCAAAATATAAATTTTTATCAATTTGAGGGTGGACATTTTTTTATTTTTGACCAGATAGAAGAGATTTGTAATATAATCAGACAGAGATGATTGATATTACTATAGCTACCATAAAAGATATTGATGAGTCAAAATATAGTCTATATCTATCTATGCTCTCTTCTGATATGAAAAAAGAGGTACTAAAGTATAGGTTAAAAGATGATAGGAAAAGAACACTTTTAGGCAAGATAATTTTGTTAAACTATCTCAATAGATACACAAATTTTAATCTATTGAATATAGAACGAACCTCATATAATAGACCTTATATAAAAAATAGTTCTATAGATTTTAATATCTCACACTCCAAAGATTATGTTATTTGTGCATTTACTCAAAATAACTCTATAGGAGTAGATATTGAAGCACTAAACTTAGAGATTGATATAGATGAGTTTAGAGCAGTTTTTAGTAGTAATGAGTTTGATTTTATTAAAAATGCTAATAATAAAATAGAGACATTTTATAGATTATGGACAATAAAAGAGGCTCTGTTAAAAGCAGATGGAAGAGGATTTATTGCTGAACCTAAAGATATTATTATTGATATGAAAAAAAATAGAGCTATATTTGAAAAGAGAGCTTATAATCTGCTCTCTTTTAATATAGATGGATATATCTACTCTTTAGCTTTTAAAAAACAGGCAAAGATTAATATTAAAACTCAACTTTAACAGCTGTAAAAACTGTTTTGTCATTAGTATATCTATTTACAGTCTCTTGTGCCTCCATATACTCATCAGTATAACCAACAAGAAGAGATATATTTTTTGTAGCCATTACTTTTATTTTGGCTGTTAACATGGAGGTATCTCTATTATCATCATCTGCTTGTAGATAAGAGTAACTTGTACTTAGAGAGACTCTAGGCTTCATAAACCAAGCATAATCAATTTGATAATATATTCCATCTGTTTTACCACTTGGTAGTTGAGGATATGTTCCAAAAGAGATATCATCTGTCCCTTTTGCTATAAAGAGATTGAGTCTATGTGAATTTGATGTTAGAAGTCTATATCCCACACCAAGATATTGTGTAGTTTGATTATATATCTCAAAAGTAACATTTCTCGAATTTACATATCCACCGTTTATAAAAAAGTCTTTGTTTATATCATACCCGACTATAAAAGTTGTTGTATAATCATCTTTTGTAGTCTCAGATGGATTTTTATCTGATTTATCACCATAACTTTTACGATTTTCATCTACTTTTGTATAAGATAGAGAAGCCCCTATATGCCCTTTTCTAATCTTTCCTGCTATATTAATTTTAGTATCTTTGTTTTCATCATTTCCACTAGTCTCTGAATAACTAACAGTTCCTGAAATATGTGTCAAGATTTTATCAGTCTCTTCATACTGATATGAACCTTTTTGCCACCAATTTTTTGGTGTTTCATTACCTGCATAGATTATACTACTTAATAGAACTACTCCTATAGAAGTTTTTAAAGTTTTATTTAACATATTGTCTCCTTTCTTAATGTGATGATGATGTTGCTGGAAGATAAGCTTTTCTATATGGATACATTTCATTTAAAAGTTCATAAGGAAAATCTGCTAAAGCACCCGAACCATTAATACACGCTGAAATTGTTATCTTCTCATTTTTTGAATATACAGAGTTACAACTATAACCAGTGATTGCACCTAAGTGAAAAAATGCATTTTGATTCTGTTCAAATCCTAATCCTGCACCCATATTCCAACTAAGATGAGAGATATAGTCATCAACATAGACACCATCCAATATAATATTTTTAAAATACTCCTCTGATAGTAATCCTCCCTCATTAGTAACCAAATGATGCATCCATCTTGTGGTATCTGGAACAGTGCCGATAAGACTTCCTGCTGAATTTGCTATATCTGCTCCTGAAATATTTAATACAGAGATAAACGTATCATTATGGAACTGATAACCTGTAGCTAATGATTGATTACCCTCTACTAGCGTTCCACTCTCTCCATGTAACCAACTATTATCTTCTGTTTGAAGCCAATTTTGATTTGCCGGTTCAGGAAATAGAAAGGCATTACTACCTAAAGATTTATCAAGCCTCTTTTGAACCTCTCCCTCCCAACTATCTGAATTTGTCACATGTTTTATAATTTGACCTAAAATTATATAACCAATATTATTATATTTATAGTATTGGTTTGGAGTACTCAATCTTCCATCATCCAAAGCTGTTTTTATAGTCTCTTGTACTGTTGCTCCAGGTTGTAGTTTTGTACTTAATCCTGATGTATGATAGAGTAGATTTTTGACAGTAATTCCAGATAAATCACCAAGGCTTAAAATATCATCTGCTAAATGTTTAGTGATTGGGTCATTGATACTAAAATCATAATCACTACTGTCATCAATAGTTAAAATTGTTCTAGCTACTGTTGTTTTAGTTAAACTTCCTAGCTTCATTCTACTAGTTGGGAGGAGTGGCTCTTGACAATTATCTCTATCTCCTGTTTCATAATCTAAAATACCACTCTCTTCAACATCATCTCTTAGCTTCAAACAACCATAAGCAAAATTAAAAGTTGAATGGTCATCATGCATAATACTTACACTAATCCCTGCTACTCCTCTATTTGCATACAAAAATCTTTGAGCAACACTTTTTGCTATCCTATTTTGCTCACTCTGATTTACATCTAAAGACTTATCCCTAGTCTCATATTTACCCTCTAAGGCACTCACATTATTTGTGTCCCATTTGTAATTATCTCCACACCCTACAAAACTAATTGCAATGGCAGAGTATAAAAGTGGTAATATTTTATTTTTCATTTTTTTCTCCTTTAATAATTTGATTGATAATCTGACAATTTTTTATCAAATTATTACCTTTTAACATATTGAAATGATTTCCAAAACCTGTAAACTCTCTAAAATCTTTTTTTGTAGACTCTTTCCAATCTTGACTTATACTTCTCATAACATCTCTATTCTCCTTTGTAAATAAGATTAAATCAATATCACTATCAATCTTCTTTGAATTTTGCATACTGTTTAACATCTCAATATACCTATCAACTATTCTATAATCAACTCTTAAGTTATCTCTTTTGAACTCTAAGAAAATCTCTTCTCTATCTATACTATTAGTCTTTTCTATCTTCCAACTATCTAATAGGATTAACTTTTTAGCTCTGTTTTTCATCTCTTTTATAACCTCAAAAGCTAAATTTCCGCCACTAGAATAACCTAAAAATATAATCTCATCAGCTATAGCATCTATTAATGAAGCATATTTAGATACTCTATCCTCTTCTAATATAAAATCAAATGCATAAATCTTATGATTGATAAGATATTTAGAGAGTTTTTTAGGTGTTATTTTGTAATCTATAGAGTCTATAAGTGCAGGAAGGATAACCACTATCTCTTTTTTATCCTTATTAAAAATAGTATAAGGCAGATTATTTTTCTCTTTTATATCTAAACTATCAGCAAATTCTTTGACTGTTTGGTACTCAAAAATATAAGAGAGCTTAAGCTTTTTATTAAATCTACTGTTTATTATAGAGATAAGTTTTACACCATTTAGACTATCTCCACCCACTTCAAAAAAGTTATCATCTATAGATATTTTGTTATCTAAAATCTCTTCAAAAATCTCTAATATCACTATTTCTTGTGGATTTAAACTTTTCTGATTCTCGATATAACTTGAAATCTCTATAGATAGGAGTCTTTTTTTATCTATCTTCCCATTTGTAGTTAAAGAGATATAGTCTATATCTATAAAGTAACTTGGTATCATATAGTTTGGTACTCTCTCTTGTAGATATTCTCTTATTTCATAATTATCTATTTCTGACTTTTTGACTATATAGGCTACCAACTTTTTATCTTTTACTAAAACAACTGACCCACTTATAGAGTTTATCTGATTTAGATTATTCTCTATATCTCCTAGTTCAACTCTATTCCCTCTTATCTTAACTTGGTCATCAACTCTTCCTAGAAAATCAATATCACCACTCTCTAGCTCTTTTGCCATATCTCCTGTTTTATAGACTCTACCAAACTTCAATGTGGTTATAAACTTCTCATCATTTAATATTTGATTATTAATATAACCTTTTCCCACTCCAATACCTGCAATAATTATCTCACCTATAGCACCTTTTGGAACAATATTGTTAAATTTATCTACAATATAGACTCTACTATTAGTAATTGCTTTTCCAATAGGTGTAGTTTTTTTCTCAAAATCCTCTTTTTTAACCTCATATATAGTTGATATGTCAGTGGTTTCTGTAGGGCCATAAATATTAAATAGTCGTATATTATTATTAAAATAGAAATTTCTAAATAGATTTAACTCTAATCTCTCTCCCCCAAGGGCTAAATACTTCAATGATTTTAGTTGCGTATAGTCTCTATCTACAACATCTAAAATAGCACAAAAAGCACTTGGAACACAGTTAATAAGAGTAACACTATTCTCTTCAATTGTCTCTACCAATTTAAAAGGGTCAAACTGCTCATGTGAGATGATAACCTCTCCTCCAACAATAAGTGGAGCTAAAATATTTTTGATAGAGGCATCAAAAGATGGAGGTATCATCAAAAGAGCTT
>Ga0256826_1002995_pt1 | contig 10186 bp, 9 predicted proteins | sample CV79metaG_FD_185975 | JGI IMG/M metagenome (GOLD analysis project Ga0256826, IMG submission 185975) | Hydrothermal vent microbial communities from East Pacific Rise, Pacific Ocean - CV79 | ecosystem: Environmental > Aquatic > Marine > Hydrothermal vents | place: Pacific Ocean: East Pacific Rise... | reverse complement strand
AACCGATACCGTAAGCAACTGATACTCCCCACGAGGGGTATAGACCGAAATCGACCCATTAACCACCACATGTTGCCCACGCTCTAACCGAAACTTCATACTATTTGCATTTGAGCGAAACATAACGCACTTAATACTAGAGTTTTGGTCTTTTATGGAGAAATAGACATGACCAGAGTTGTGATAGGTTACAGAGGATACTTCGCCTTCTACGAGGATGTGCATAAAGGTGGTTTCTAAGAGGGATTTTATTTTTGTGTTTAGGGAGGTTACGGTCATGGTGTTAGGCATTTAGACTCTCCAAGAATTTACTATAAGTACCTTCTAATTTTAACATATCTCCATCATTAGAAACTATAATAAGGTCATAATATTTAGCTGTCATAAAATGCAAAAAATCAATTGCTTCACACTTTCCTTTTATCTTAATACCTTTACTATGACAAAATCTTGAAAAAGTTACAGCATCTTTATAAATTTTAGGTTTAATATCCACTTGTCTGAAAAGTGTTAACTTCTTTTCAGCTTCTCTAAAAACTTTTTTATGGTCAAAATGTATTGTTCTTAAAGTTTCCATCACTATCAATCTATTGATAAATAGTTCACTCTCTTCTTCTAAAAACAGAGCTTTTAATTGTGCCTTTGCTTCTTCTTTATTATCTAATAAATCTATAATAACATTAGTATCAATAAAATATTTCACTATTCTCCCTTTTCAATAGTGTCAATAAGGCTTAACATTGCTTCTTTAGCTCTTTTTTGCCGTTTTTTATCATCTTCAGAAGGGTTATTAATACGCTCATCATTTACATCAAATCCAAAAATATCAGACTGAATATCGTTTAAAAAATCATTTTTAATATCTCTCTGTTCAGAAATTTTAACAACACCCTCTTCTTTATAAATTTGATAATAAACAGCTTCCATACCAGCTCCCAAAAGAACCGTTGGGCTATGAGTCGTTACTATAAATTGGATTAGAGGAAAAGTCGTTCTTAATTTTTGAATAAAACTATATTGCCATTTAGGATGAAGATGAAGTTCTACCTCATCAATAAGTACTACCCCTTGGAAATCAGATATATTTTCGACTTGTTGTTTTTCAGAAAGCCTTGCTATTAGGTCACAAATAATGGTTATAACTCCTTTGTATCCTGCTGAGAGTTGGTCAAAACTTACTTTTGAACCTTTTTCTGTAAAAGTTACTCCATTTGGACTTATATCTATCTCTATATCACTATTTAAAAGTCTTTGTAAAAGCTTTTTAGCTTGTGCTATAGTTATAATATTATTGTTTTCTTTTTGTTCACTATAGTCAAGATATTGTAACCATTTTGTAGGAGACCTCAAATCATATTCTCCACTAAAAAGAGTTAAATAGCCTGTGATATCTTCTTTAAGTTGGCAATAATTATTTCGTGATGCACCATATGCCAAAATATCCAAATAGGCTTTTATAGAAAAATCTGAATAGATTAAATTATTATCCATTTCTATTAGCAATAGAAGATTATCATGAGGATTACATTCATAAAGTTCAAATACCTCTCCTTTTTTTATTCCAGCTAATCCAACTAAAATAGATTGAAGAAATAGTGTTTTACCATCTCCATTTTCTCCAACAATATAAATCTCTTTTTTGTCCTTTAGATTATCTATCTCTATATTACTTATACTAAAAAAATTTTTTATATCTATCTTATTTATTGTTGCGATTGCCATTATTTCCCTCTTACAAAAATTAAGCCTTTCGGCAAAAGTTTGATTTTATACCTATTTGGTTTTGTGGTGCGTTGAAAACAGCACCCTACCGTACTTTATTATACCAAAAGAATTATTTCCCACGAAACAGCCAAACTAAAAAGCCCACGCCAAGGGCAAGGTTTAACCAGCTTATTTCGCCTGTAAAATTTTTTTTACTCATCCAAATCAGTGAATCAGACATCTGTTGGTTGGGGGCATCGTTTGCGAATTCGGTTATCCATAGTAAAATTTCTTTATGATACAGAACATTAACCAATTCGGGAACAAAGAAGAGTAAAATAACGGCTAAAAATCCCCAAATGCTTTTTTTTGGTTGCATCTCTTGAAGTTTTTCTTGAAACTTAGGGTCATTTTTTATATGTTTAAATCGTTTTTCTATCTTCTTTATCATCGCTTATACCTCTAGTTAAGACTTCTGTGCAATAAGAAGTGTTGAGATGCCCATCGTAAAAGACTTAGTATATTTCATTTTAAATCCTGCTTCTTCTAGCTCTTTTTCTAACATTTCTGTGGTCAAAAACTCTTCTATAGAATCTGGTAAATATTTATACGCTTCGTAATTTTTAGAGATTAATCCACCTACTCTAGGAAGTACTTTTTTCATTCCAAAATCAACTACTTTATCAAACAGACCTTGTCGTTCTTGTTTGGTAAACTCTAAAATGACCACAATTCCATTTGGTTTTAATGCTCTGTAAAACTCTTGTAATGCTTCAACTCTATCAACAACATTCCGAATACCATACGAGATAGAAATCAGCTCTGTAGAGGCATCATCTACAGGTAATTCTTGTGCTTTTCCCTCTTTGAACTCTGCAAAATCAATCTTTTTACGAGCCACTTCCAACATTCCTACCGAAGGGTCAACACCCACATAGTTTTGAACGTTTACACCTTTTTTTTCGGCATACTCTTTCCAAAAAAGAAGTAAATCTCCTGTTCCACAGGCTACATCAGTAATTTGAGTGAGCTTCTTGGTATCTAAAATTTCATATGCTTTTTCACATGCTGTTCTTCGCCATTTTATATCAATACCCATACTCAAAACTCTGTTGGTTAAGTCATAAGTCGAGGCGATGTCGTCGAACATATTCACTATTTTTTCTTGTTTCTTTATTTTATCTATTTGATTTTCCAAAATTGATTGCTCCATTTTTTATTCATGTTATTATATCTTATAATTCTCTATACCTATCAACCCTAACCCAAAATGGGTCATAATCAACACTGTACTGAACGTCACAACTATCATACTCTATTGGCAACATATCCAACGCCTTTTCAATGCTCTCTTTGGTCTTGGCATAGTAGAACATCTCTCGTTTACCATTATAGGTTTTGGTTGCTATAAAATGCCCGTTCTTCTCTTGAAAAATCTCTTGATAGATAATATTTTCAATAAGATAGAGTTCATCAACATTTCCATAAGGCAGTCCATTCTCTCCTACATCTTTTAGAGTCAATGTTAACTGTAGTAAATAAGGAAACTTTGGAGTAAACTCATAATAGTCCAAAGCTTTATTCAAAATCAAAAGGCTAGGAAGCCCATCTATCTTTCCCTCCATTGGTACAATATCTTTTTTGGGAAACTCCTCTCCACTATTTGGGCGTTGTCCCTTTTTATACTCAACATAATCTTTTAAGCCACTAAAAGGAAAACTCTTCTCTTTTGGATGTGGCATATCATCAAAATCTATATACTGAAAAGTTAAAGCAGACTCAATTTCGCCAAAAAGTATGTCTAATCCTGCATAAGCCCCTACCACCACAGCTGTCTGTTGTGCTGACTGCTCTTGAGTATACTCTTTATGAAAAATTCTAATTGCCACATCATGGGGATATTCATCTGCTTCTAATGGCATAAAACTAAGGCTGTTTGGGTTAATTTTAACACCTGTCAACTCAAAATCAAAATCCAATCCGTAAGATGGCTTGGTTGCAATAAATTTCCACCCTTCAAGAGTCGGTGCATTATTAACCACCTCAAAAGCATCTGAAAAACACTCTTTTTTACCTTTAGCTGTAACAATAAGCTCTTTTGGATTAGAAGTACTCTTGATAATAATAAAAAGTCCCTCTGAATATTTTTGTAGTTCTTGAATAAGGCTCTCTACTTTTTCACTTGTCTCAATAGGACTGTTCTCATAATCCTCATTAAAATGAACATAGTCTTGAATGTTCTCTTTAAAAAAGCTCCAAAATGCCTCTATTTTATCGTTATTCACTATTTTCGTCCTCTCTTTTTACTCTTTTTATCATCACTCTTTTTCGCACTATCAAAAGCTTTAAATCCATCACGCTTGGTCACTTTACGCTTCTTTTTAGTAGGGGCTGAATTGCTCTTTTTCTTGCCAAATGCACCATCGGTCTTCTTTTTTACATCCGTGGTTTTTCTTGCTCCTCGTTGAGCTTTCTCTATCTTTGGTGTATACCCTTCTATCTCTTCACGCTTAATTGCTTTGCCTATAAGTCGCTCTACATCTTTCATCGCAACCTCTTCTTTTGGAGATAGCAAAGTAATGGCTAAACCTTCTTTTCCTGCACGTCCTGTTCGACCAATTCTATGAATAAAATCTCCTGTTACATGAGGAATATCATAATTTATAACCACTTCAAGAGTAGGAATATCAATCCCTCTTGCCACAATATCCGTAGCAACCAAAACCCTTGTTTTTCCCTCTTTGAATGCCTCTAATGCCCTTGCTCGTACCCCCGAACTCTTGTCTCCATGAATAACAAAGGTTTTAAGCCCACTGCTGTTTAGCTCTTTTCCTACCTCATCTGCCTCTTGTTTTTTACGTACAAAAACCAAAACTTGCTTGTAGTTTTTTGAACCAATAATATAGGATAAAAGCTCCATTTTTAACTCACGACCTACAGGATGAATAAGCTGTTTTACACTTCGTGCAGATGTTCCCATACTGTCAACCTCTATGAGCTTAGGTCGGTGTAAAATCTGCTCGGCAAGTCGTTTAACCGAACCTGAAAGGGTCGCCGAAATAAGTACATTTTGCCGTTTTTTAGGTAAAAAAGAGAGCAGTTTTGTTACTTCATGAACAAAACCCATATCTAAAATGGTATCAGCCTCATCGAGTACCAAATATTTAACAGCATCAACATTAATGTTTTTCTGTTGCACATGCTCCAACAGTCTACCAGAAGTAGATACAACAATATCAACTCCTTTTTTAAGGCGATTTGCTTGTGAAGTCATATTTGCCCCACCATACAGAACTACAGACTTTAAAGGCAAGTATTTTCCATAAGCCTCAAAACTCTCATGAACCTGCCGTGCCAACTCACGGGTTGGCACAATTACAACAGCTCTAAGATGGTGTTTTCCCTCTTGATACTCTTTTATAAGCTCTTGTAAAATAGGCAAAGCAAACCCTGCTGTTTTACCTGTACCTGTCATAGCTCCTGCCATAATATCACGCCCCCCAAACATAGCAGGAATAAGTTCTTTTTGAATAGGAGTTGCATTTTCATACCCTTTATCGTTAAGGGCTTTTAATATTTTATATGATAAACCAAGGGTGGCTAAAGACATGTTAGTAGACTCTTTTTATTTTTTGACATTATAGCGTAACTCTAATTTTACGTGAATTACCCTAGCCTAAAGGGTAATGCCAATAAATTAAGGAATTTATTCCAAAATATCACGAGGCTAAAGCACTCGATTCCGTATATGCAAGTCGCATTTTCGGAATCAGAGTGTTTACACCCAAACTATAAATTAGGCGTGATAATTTGGGGACTCTTTTGTAATAGTAACATCATGAACATGGCTTTCGCTAAGTCCTGCACTTGTAATTTCTACAAATTCTGCTTTTTCCCAAAATGTTTTAATGTCTTTTGAACCACAATAACCCATAGATGCACGAAGCCCACCAATCATTTGATGAACCACCGAAGATATTTTACCACGATAAGGCACACGCCCTTCAATTCCCTCTGGCACAAGTTTATCAGCAGCCGTTCCCTCTTGGAAATAACGGTCGGTACTTCCTTTGGTCATTGCTCCAATGCTTCCCATTCCACGATACTCTTTAAACTGTCTACCGTTAAACAAAATCATCTCGCCAGGGGCTTCATATGTTCCTGCCAGAGCAGAACCCAGCATAATAGAACTTGCACCCACAGCCAAAGCTTTTGCTACATCTCCAGAGAAACGAATTCCACCATCAGCAATTACAGGAACACCCAATGGATTAGCCACTTGTGCAACCTCATCAATAGCAGATATTTGAGGAACACCAACACCTGTTACAATTCTAGTTGTACAGATAGACCCTGGTCCAATACCTACTTTTACAGCATCAGCACCTGCTTCTATTAAATCTTTGGCTGCTGCACCACTGGCAATATTACCTGCAATTACATCCACGTCAAGATTTGCTTTAATCTCTTTAAGCGTGTCTATGATTCCCTGTGAATGTCCATGAGCTGAATCTAAAACAATAACATCAACTCCTGCTTCAACCAATGCTCTAGCACGGTCTAATTGACCAACACCAATGGCTGCACCAACTCTAAGTCTTCCATGTTCATCTTTATTTGCATTTGGAAACTGCTCTCTTTTTTCAATATCTTTAATCGTTACAAGACCTTGAAGTCTGTTCTCTTCATCCACAATAGGAAGCTTTTCAATCTTATGCTCTTGAAGTACTTTTGCCGCATCATCAAGAGTAATACCTCGTTTAGCAGTAACCAGTGGGGCTTTGGTCATTACATCTTCAATTTTTGCTGACATATCGGTAATAAAACGCATGTCACGATTGGTAATAATTCCAAGAAGAACCATAGTGTCATCAACAACAGGTACACCCGATATTTTATACTCGCCCATTAAAAAGTCTGCATCTCTTACAGTTTTATCTGGAGATATATAGATAGGGTCAATAATAATCCCACTCTCTGATTTTTTAACTTTGCTAATCTGCTTTGCTTGGGTCTCTACGTCCATGTTTTTATGAATAATTCCAATGCCACCCAAGTGTGCCATAGCAATGGCTGCTTTGTATTCGGTTACAGTATCCATTGCAGCCGATACAAGTGGTGTGTTTAGGGTTACACGTTTGGTAAGATTGGTTTTGATACAAACTTCTTTAGGCAAAACGGTTGAGTGTTGTGGTACTAATAATAAATCTTCAAATGTAAATGCTTTTTTCTTAATATTCATGTGTTTAGGTTTTCCTTTACTTTGTGTAATTCACGGCTTTTTCAAGGCTTAATGCCCCGTCAAAGAGAGCTTGTTCATCAAATGCTTTTCCAATAAGTTGCAGACCAATAGGCATTCCTTCACTGTCTTTTGCAACAGGCAAAGAGAGTGCAGGCAGTCCTGCTAAATTAATAGCAATGGTGTACATATCACTTTTGTACATCTCTAATGGGTCATGGTTTGAGCCAATTTTAGGAGCAACGGTTGGAGCAACAGGAGATAAAATTAAATCTGCCTCTTCAAAAATCTTATTAAACTCATCTTGAATCAAATGTCTCACTTTTTGAGCCTTAACATAATAGGCATCGTAATATCCTGCTGAGAGTACAAAGTTCCCCAGCATGATTCTTCGTTTTACCTCATCTCCAAATTGAGCTCTTGTATTTCTAAACGTCTCTTCAAGGTTTGCACCCTCTACACGTTTACCGTAACGAATTCCGTCATAACGTGCCAAGTTCGTGGTCGCTTCTGCCGTTGCTACAATATAATAAGTAGCAATATCATACTTGGTGTTTGCCATATTTTTATGAACAACAGTATGCCCTGCTTCTTCTAACAATTTTACTGTTTTTGCATACGCTTCTTGAATCTCTTCGCTTGCTTCTGCAATGTAATTATCAATTACAGCAATTGTAAATTTTCTATCGGCATTCAGATTTTCACTGGTTGAAACAAGCTCTAAATTGGAAGAGGTAGAATCTTTCTCATCATGTGAAGCAATTGCATCGTATAAAATAGAAGCATCTTCCACATTTTGAGTAATTGGTCCAATTTGATCAAGACTAGAAGCGTATGCTCCTAATCCAAAACGGCTTACACGACCATAGGTAGGTTTCATTCCTACACAACCACAGTACGCTGCGGGTTGACGAATTGAACCACCTGTATCTGAGCCCAACGCGGCGATGGCAATTCCACCAGCCACAGCAGCAGCTGAACCACCCGAACTTCCACCTGGTACTCTATCTTTTCCATAAGGGTTTTTAGTTACTCCATAGAATGAGCTTTCGGTAGTTGAACCCATTGCAAACTCATCCATATTTGCTCTACCAAATGCAGAGAAGCCTTTTGATTTTAAGTTTTCAATAACGGTTGCGTTATAAGGAGAAACGTACCCTTGAAGAATCTCTGAACCACTTGTTACAGACCAATCTTTTACTTGAATGTTATCTTTAATAAGAATAGGAATGCCCTCTCCTGCTGAAGCGAAATCAATATAAGCGTTTAATCCACCCTCTTTTGCCTTCTTTTCCATCTCAACTTTCAGAGACTCTAATTCTTCTTTACTTTTTGTTAATGCTTCTTTTAATGTAATCACAATGTTGTCCTAACGTATTATATATGGTTAATAAAAAATTGCGTGATTATAGCTAAAAGTTGTTTTTGGTATGTTTATTTCCAAATGGGCCTGTGTTAGAATAATTTTATAAAGATTATTAAAGAATCTTAATTTTTAATGCTATACTTTTAGTTATCATACTATTAAAAAGGAAATGTAATGAAAAAAATGTTATTTATAGCAGGGATAGCACTATATAGCACACAATTAGTGGCAAATGAGTTGGATGCACTAGGAGACATTCAACTGGTCGATGAATCAGATAAATCTTCTCTCTTTCAAAAAGGGGCAATTGTAGGGTGTACTGATTTTAGCAAAAAGAAGGAATTAAGCTGTTCTAAAAAACCAGAGGATGCTATACTTAGCCAACTTCCAACCAGTCAACAGCTTGATGAAAAAGATTTGGATAACGAGGAAGATTCAAATGAAATTAAAAATCAGCTAAAGAGTATTTTAGCAGAACTTTCAGCACTTAAGCAGAAACAAAAAGCAAATAAAAGTACCATTTCAGAACTACGTTCTTTGGTAAAAGTTCTCTCTGATAAAAAACCTATTGAAGCAAAAGAAAAACTTAGACTTGTAAAAAAAACTATCAAAAAAATTCAACCAAAAAAGTCTAAAGTCTACAAACAAACACTTATTAAAAAACCTATTAAAGAGGTAGAAGTTTTTGACGACCATGTTGTGATTGAAGTACAAAACAATGAATCACTTTCAACCTATTCACAGGTTTACTATAATGACAACACTCAATACTACAGAATTTATAAAGCCAATAAAGATAAAATTAATAAAAAATTACAAATTATTATAGGCGATAGACTTATCATCCCTGGAGCAAGTTCTTATAAAGAGTAAGCCCCATATAATCTCTTTTTTGAAAAGAGATTATAGGTTAATTTGATATAATCCCAAAAAATATCTATAGAAGGTTAACCTCTTATGCACATCTACGACAGCGTCCAAAAAACAAAACTCCCCTTTATTCCTATTATTCCAAGAAAAGCCTCTATCTACGTCTGTGGGCCTACCGTTTATGATGATGCACACTTAGGACATGCCCGAAGTAGCCTTAGTTTTGACCTTTTATCTCGTACCCTCAAAGCACTTCGTTATGAGGTAACCATGGGTAAAAACTTTACAGACATTGATGATAAAATCATCAAAAAAGTACAAGAGAGTGGAAAAAGTTTAGAAGAGATAACCACCCATTACATTCAACGGTATCAAGAAGATATGAGAGCATTAGGTGTAATGGATGCAGATATAGAACCCAAAGCCACAGAATCACTGGAAGCGATGGAGTCCATGATTCAAGGCTTAATCGACAAAGACATCGCCTATGTTGTAGAGTCTGGTGATGTCTATTTTGATGTCTCTAAAGATAAAAAATATGGTGCTATTTCCAAAATGGTGGGCGACGATGCAGACAACCAAAGCCGTGTAGAGCATACATCATTAAAACGAAATCCAAAAGATTTTGCACTTTGGAAACGATGCAATGGAGACGATGACATATGTTTTGAAACAACCTTTTCAAAAGGTCGCCCAGGCTGGCACATAGAGTGTTCGGCAATGATAGAGAAACATTTTAAAGGTAATGACGAATACAGCATCGACATTCATGGAGGAGGAGCAGACTTACTCTTTCCTCATCATGAAAATGAAGCATCGCAAAGCCGTTGTGCCACAGGTCACGAACTGGCAAAATATTGGATGCACAATGGTTTTGTAAATATTAATGGCGAAAAGATGTCAAAAAGTTTAGGAAATAGCTTTTTTGTAAAAGATGCCCTAAAAGTGTATGATGGAGAGATTTTACGAAATTACCTTATCTCCGTACACTACAGAAATGATTTTAA
>Ga0256826_1002994_pt1 | contig 10187 bp, 7 predicted proteins | sample CV79metaG_FD_185975 | JGI IMG/M metagenome (GOLD analysis project Ga0256826, IMG submission 185975) | Hydrothermal vent microbial communities from East Pacific Rise, Pacific Ocean - CV79 | ecosystem: Environmental > Aquatic > Marine > Hydrothermal vents | place: Pacific Ocean: East Pacific Rise... | reverse complement strand
ATTAAATCTGAAAATCTATTAACCCCTTTTTATCAAACATTAATCGAAAATGTACACTATATTGGGGAGTCTTTGAGTCTGTGGCAATCAGAGTGGACGGCACATATTATTAATGGAATTAATCGTGATTTATTGGTTGAACATGATGGCGATGAACAGGCTGTTTTTAAAATGTTGCAAGAAGAAGAGTTGTTAGATTTAGACCCTAATGGCGAAGTTGGAGACCGATGTTATTCTGTTTTAGTTCCAAATAGCAGAGAACAGTATCATTCGGTGGCGTACAGTGAGGCTTTTCCTGATGAAGTTGCCTCTTTGGTCTCTATTATTGAAGATTGTATTGAAGCATTAAGTATAGAAATAGATGAGGTATTTAATCAAAAAGAGGAGTGGATTAACTATTTTGTAGCACTGAAAAAAGCATTTGCAGGACATCAACCCAGAAAACTTATTGGACTTTGGGCAAATGTAGATAGAGCTTGGATGAAGATTACCACACCACTACAAGTGGGGCATCCTTTGGAATATTATGAAGACCATTTTAGAAAAGCAGTGGCGTTAGAGTGGGATTTACGGATTATAAATCCTAAATTGCAAAGTGCTTCGATGACACGACAAAACATTAAAGATTTTTCTGCAAAATTAGCAACACAAATAGAGGGGGAAGTATTACCTACTATTGAAAAAAATAGTGAACAAGTTGATGAAACACAACTCTATATTGGTCAACCCATGATGTATTATGGAGCAGAGTTTAATGGCTTGTTCTCTGCACAAGTTGTTCCCAATGATGAGCAGGTCTCAGCCGAGATGGGTAAAAAGATTTTTGCTTACGCCGATTTTGTGATGGAGAGTAAAAAAGCAAAACCGATTATGCAACTCTCTGTCGATTTTATGGGGCTTGACTTTGTTCAAAAACAGAGAGATTTAGCAGAAAATAACGCTGTTTTATGGCAAGAACTTTATGATATATCAACTATCGGTCATGAATTTGGACATATCTTATGGATAGATTCAGATACAGAGATGATTATGAATAAAACAGGACAGTTTAAAAACATAGAAGAGTTCAAAGCCACAGCAGGCGGATTAATGGCATTTTTTGAGAACGAGCAAGAATCATTAAAAAATCATATTATAGATGATTTAGTAGCTCGTGCAATAGGTTTAATGGCATGGCGTGAAGTTGGCGAAGTGTTGCCTTATTATTGTGAAGGACTGATTCATTTGGACATTTTATTTGGTTCAGGTGTAATTCGTTACAATGAAAAAGTAGAGATAGACTATACTAAGTATGATAGAGTGAAAAAAAGATACCAAGAGGCGTATAAACATTTAGTACAACACTATATAAATAAAGAAGATGCAAATCGCTATTTAGAACAGTATGTTGCAAAAACAAATGGGGTTTATCTTCCCATAAATAGTACTGTTTTTAACTTTGTTGAAACCTATTATACACAGTATCAAGAAATTGGTCAGAAGGTTCATATAGCCTAAGTCTTATTTAAGTATAATTTTTACAAAAAAATTATACAGTGGGTGTAAAATAATGAGTAAACTATTAGAAACAGATATAAATGAGCAGTTATTAGAAATCTTAGGACAGTTTAATCTGAAATTTAACAAAATGGAAGATTTCTATTTTGTAGATGAAAAATTTCCTGGTATTACAGGACAGGTCTTTGAGATGGAAAGATACGATGATTCGGTTATTATTCAAGTAGATGTACATATTCTTTTACCTAATCAGAATATTATCGAATCGTTTATAGGACATGCCCCTTCGGTTGAAGAGGCAATGGCTGAGGCTTTAGAACAGTTTGAAGTTAACGTTGCACATGTGCTTATTACTGCTTTTTGGGACAATGCAAAACGTATTGAAAATGGTGTGGGTCTGGAACAGTGGGAAATCAATGGTCATCGTTGGCAAGCTGTTGTTGGAAATTATGGGTATAAAGGTAATCAACCTATTGAAGAGGTTGTTTTAGATGAACTGTTCGATATTATAAAAGATGAAATTTACTTTTTACCTTTAGAGCAAGACATTTACGCTGTTCGTTCTGTCTATACCAATGTTGGCGATGGACGAAAAGTTACTGAAGCACTTTTAAACAATGAGGAGTTTGTAAGTTTAGAGAATAAAATTTCAAAACTCCCTTGGAAAAATATAAACGAGTACTATTCTGTGCGAAACTTTATTTTAGTAATGAAATTAGAAGTAAAATAGATTTTTAGGAGATAATTAATTATATTAAAACATTATTAAACATTTTTTAGTTATTATTAATAATGTAGGGAATAGAGAGAAAGTTTATAGTAATCTTTTGAAGAAAATTCCCCGTTATCATGAATTGCAAGAGGAGTGTTATTTACATCTCTTGCCACCTGTTAGAATAAAAAATAGAAACTAAGCTACTTTTATGCTTTATTTTTTAATAATGAGATGTTTTATGAAGTCACAAAGACATCTAAACTCTCTATTTTTAGTCAATTTTTCCATATATTCTCTATAGGTTAAGCCTTCTTCATTGAGAAAAGAGTGAAAATACTCTAAAGCAGAGTCAATGTCATGCTCTTTTTCTATCTGTAGCATCATATCGTAGATAGGAGTTAATACTTTTATGGCATGGTCAGGAGCTTGTTTTCCATAGGCTACATACGAGATGGTTTGATTGTCTCTATTTTTTTGTATTTTCCAATTGATTAATGTCCAGTAGTAGTGTCCATCATTGGTTTTATTTTTGATAAGGGCTTGAATGGGTAATCCTTGCTCAATAATAGACCAAATAATTTTAAAAATAGCTTTTGGCATATCAGGATGCCTTACAATATTGTGAGATTTATGTATTACGGAAGCACCCTCAAACCCATTAATTTTAGAGAATATAGGATTGTGATAAATGATGTTTCCTTTGAGATCAGTTCGTGTAATAATAATTTCTTGTGTTGCACATCTTATTTCTTTTTGTTTAATTGGTGTTTTTATTTTATTCATTAGTTACTCCTCTGTATTTAATTTAAAATAATATTTTAAAATATTATACTTTGTTAATAATTATTTTATGATTAGAATTGATGAGATAAAGTTATTTTTAAATTTTTCTTAAAAATAAAGTTTTATTTTTTATAAAAAATTACGCATTTTTTAGTGAATTCATTTAAAAAAAGGTATAAACTTGACAAGATTTATGATTATTATTATAATCCAAAAGAATTATAAATAGAGGAGAAATATGAACTTTGATACTTTAGCCAACTATGCCGACATTATTGCTGTTCCTCTTGCTATGATTGGTCTTTACTATATTGTTCGTCAATTAAAGTTGGCTCTGTTAGAGAGTGAACGTGACCATCAACGGCGACAAAATGAGATGACCCTAAATGCTTACAATACGGTTCGTGGAGATTTACGAGATACAATTAGGCGTATTCGTCTTACGCTAGGGCTTTCTGATATGTTTTCAGAATTTACCGAAGAAAATTTAGAACATATTATGAGAGATGAAGTCTTACGAGATGATGTTGCAAAAATGTTGGGTTTTGTCAATAAATTCGCTGTGGGAATTAACCATGATGTTTTTAATATCTATTTGGTTAATGATTTAGCAGGAAAACTTTTTATTCAAACATTTAAACAGTTTTATCCTTATATCCAAAGAGTCAGAAAAGATTATAAAGGCTTCTATAAAGATTATGAAAATCTTGTTTATAAGTTACAAGAAATTCGTTATGGAAAAGAAGATGCTCCTCTATTAAGAGATGTGGAGCTTGTAAAGAACAGTTATGAGTATTACCATTTTCCAAAAGATTTTGGAAAATATCTATTTGCAATTTTTAAGGCTTAGTCCCACTTTTCCTTTCTCTTTATCAACACTTATAACGTAAATTTCTCCTAAATATTGGTTAACTGAAAGAACTTCCAAGGGGTGTTTTATTCTTTTTTCACTCATCTCAGAGATGTGAATCATTCCATCATTTTTAAGTCCAATATCCACAAACGCCCCAAAGTCAGCAATGTTTCGTACCACACCTGAAACTTTGCTTCCTTCTCTTAGCATTGAAATATCGGTTAAATCATCTTTGAAAGGAATACTTTCTAACTCTTCACGAGGGTCAAAACCAGGTTTAGCAAGCTCTTTGATAATATCTTGTAACGTTGCTTCCCCTATGCCAAATTTTTTACTCAATACTTTAATATCTGCACATTCATTTATATCTTTTAATTTTGTAGCTATTTCATAACTTTCAGGGTGGATTCCTGTGTTGTCAAATATACTTTTTCCTTCACGTATACGAATAAATCCTGCCATCTGCTCATAGGCTTTTGCTCCTAGACCCTTGACGTTTAGAAGCTCTTTCTTACTTCTAAATGCTCCATGTTCTTCACGATAGGTTACAATATTTTTAGCAACAGCTTTTCCCACTCCTGCCACATAAGACAAAAGTGAAGCCGAAGCAGAATTGACATCAACCCCTACACGGTTAACCAAATTCTCAACACCCTCTTGAAGTTTTCGCTCCAAAAGTTTTTGGTCAACATCATGCTGATATTGCCCGATTCCCAAAGATTTTGGGTCAATCTTTACTAGTGTTGCCATTGGGTCTCGTACACGCCCTACAATCGAGATTGCTCCCCGAACCGTTACATCCAAATTAGGGTACTCTTCTGCTCCTATTTTAGATGCAGAGTAGACCGATGCCCCAGCTTCTGAAACCACTGTATATTTTAGTTTTCCATTCAACTCTTTATTGATTTTTGCAAAGAACTCTTGGGTCTCTTTTGATGCTGTTCCATTTCCTATGGCAACCCCAGAGATGTTAAATTTTTTGACCAAATTCAAGACCTTTTTCCGAGAGCCTTCATAGTCTGATTTTGGAGGAGTAGGAAAGATTAACTCATGAGCCAAATATTTTCCATTCTTATCAATCACAGCCAGTTTACAGCCTGTTTTATAGGCAGGGTCTGCTCCAAGTAAAACTTTTCCTGTTACAGGTGGAGTCATTAGCAGTTGGCTTAAATTTTTACCAAATACAGCAATAGCGTTTAAATCAGCATGCTCTTTTAGAACCTTTGCCACCTCTCGCTCTATCGAAGGGTAGAGCAGGCGTTTAAATCCATCTTTATAGGCATCAAAAAGCAGGGCTTTAGAAGAACCCATATAATCACGAAGCTTATAGCGTTTGAGTGTCTCTAAGTATCGGTCGCTGTCGATGCTTATTTTTACCGAAAGTTCTTTCTCTTTTTCGGCACGACGGATTGCCAAATATCGGTGTGAGGGAATAAATGCAACCTTTTCAGAATGCTCTTTGTAGTTTTTATAGACCCCTTGTTCGTCAAACTTTTTGCCTTTTTTAACTTCTATCATTCCATGTCGTTCAGTCATTTCACGTACAATTTTTCGCTCTTTGGGATTGTCTGAAAAACGTTCAGCAATAATATCTTTTGCCCCCTTTATTGCTTCGTCTAAAGTTTTTATATCACCTTTTATAAAGTGTTTTGCATTAGACTCAAACTTTTTTTGATTTAGTTTTGCCGATTGTAAAATATTTGCCAAAGGCTCTAATCCATTTTTAATTGCCAAAGATGCACGAGAGTTTTTTTTCTCTTTATAGGGTCGATAGACATCTTCTAACGCTGTCATTGTTTCGCTCTTCTCTATTGTCTCTTTGAGTTGCGTTGTCAAAAGCTCTCTTTGGGTTAAAATTTTTAAAATCTCCTCTTTTCGTTCAATAAGACGTTTAGTAGAGAGATAGATTTCATAAAAATCACGAAGGGTATCGTCACTTGCTTCGCCTGTCATCTCTTTACGGTAACGAGCAATAAAAGGGATGGTTGAGCCTTCATCAAGAAGTTTTAGAATATTAGAAATATGATTTCTTTTTAGAGAAGTTTTTTGAGTTAACAGATAAATAAGGTCTTGCATGGTTTTTAGCTTCTTTAATTGAGTTTTTAGAATTATACCTAAATGGGTAAACATCAACTGATAAGATATTTTTTAGATGCTTATACCTTAAAAAAAACGTAAGCCTAAGCGATTAGAGAGCATAATTTAACGAATGAAACAAAGGAAAAGAATGCCTACTATTAAAGAACTTCATGAAACACTCATCTATGTAATGAACAATCGATATTTTGAATTTTTTATGATGGGGATTATTATCTTCTCTGCTCTTTTAATTGGTATTGACACTTTTAAAATAGACCCTTTTTATGAAGATATTATCTTTTCGCTTGACCAAATTATTACTATTATTTTTTTGATTGAAATTATTGCTCGAATTAGCTCCTATAAAAAACCCTTGGATTTTTTTAAAGATGGCTGGAATATTTTTGATTTTATTATTGTTTCCATTAGTTTGATTCCTATCGAAGGTAATGACTCTGCTGTGGCACGACTGCTTAGAATCTTTAGAATCCTACGAATTATTACTATAGTCCCCGAGCTTAAAGGGATTATAAACGCACTTTTTCGCTCTTCTGCATCAATCGGTTATGTCTTTATTTTAATCTTTATTGTCTTCTATATTTTTGCCGTTATGGGAACAATCTTTTTCGAAGGAAGCCCCTCTGGTTTGTGGGATGATCTAGGAACGGCTCTTTTAACACTTTTTAGAGTAATGACCTTTGAAGGATGGACAGATGTAATGTATGAAAGTATGGAGATCCATCCATACAGTTGGATTTTTTATGTGCTGTTTATCTTTTTGACAACGTTTACTTTTTTAAATATGATTATTGGTATTATTTTAGAGAGCTTAAACGAAGAGCATAAAGAGGAACACAAAGACGACGAGACAAAAGAGACACTGTTGCTTAAAGAGATTATAGAACAGAACAAAATTTTATCTGAAAAAATTGATAGATTAGAGAAGGAGAGTTTAAAAGAGACTTAGAGATGAGTTAATTTTAAAATAAAATACTCCTCTGCATTTTTTTAATCTCCTCTTCACTTAGAAACTCAAAATATTTTTTACGTTTATTTTCAGAGAGTACCCCATCATTTTGTAAGGTAAAACGAATAAACAAATCAATTTGACGATTAGGCATATCAATAATCTCTTGAATTGCTTTTTTAGCATTATCATAAAAAGAGATAAATTTAAGCTCCTCTTCTAACTCCTCATCAATGGTTTTCAAAATAAGTTCATAGAGAAGTTCAACTTGTTTTGTCATATCCATTGTTTGATAGAACAAAGAGGTGTCATTTAATACTTTCATCTTTCCTTCACTGTCTACCGTGTAATCAATTAACGATAAAAGTGGTCTTGAAAAAGACTCTAAAGAGCTATCATAGATGTGAGGATTTTTTAACATAACAGCAGAGATAGGAAATATCATCCCTTTGGGCGTAAACCCCTTTTGAGCTAAAATATTATGCAGTAAAAAACGGTGTATTCTTCCATTTCCATCTTCAAAAGGATGAAGAAATACAAAACCATAAGAGATAATTGAGGCATGAACAACTGATAAATTGTTTGAATTAGACATATTTTGATGTGCTTTTATTAACCCTTGCATTAAACTTGGTAAATCTTCTGGTCTAGGAGAGATAAAGTGGACTCTCTCTTCTCCATAAGCTATACTCTCTCCCACATAATTTTGAGAAGTACGATAGTCCACATCTTTAAAACGGCTATCAACAATACGATTTTGTAACTCAATAAGTCTCTCTTTGGTACAAAAGTCATCTCTGTGTGCCTCTATAAGAAGCGATACAAATTTTTCAATCCTTGAACTAGATGGCTTAACTCTCTCTATCTCAAAAGATGATTTTGTCTCTTTTGTATAAAGATAACTCAATGCTCTTTTTAGTACTTCTTTTGGGTATGTAGTTAAAACTTTGTTAGCTTTTTTCAATAAGTTTAGGGTTTCATACTTTTGCAGTGTTTTAGTTTTTCGCACAATAGGGCAAAATGCTTTATCTCCTAAAAGGTTGTCTCTAATTCGTTGTCTTTTTATAGCAGAGGAGTTTTCCAAGCAGTAGTATTTATCTTTTTCTAATAAATCAACATAGTTTCCCTGTTTTAAATCATCAATAAGAAGCCGTTTTTCCATCAAAAATTCATAAAAGTACCAAATCTTACGAATATATTTTCCTGTTGGTTTACTTTTAATCTCGTGGATAAGCTCATTTTCATCTATCTGTTGAAAAATTAGCGTAAGCAGACCCAAATTAACCCCATCATACTTTAACGCAAACTCCAAATGTTTTATTATTTTATTTTCAATAGCATACTTTTTAGGATAAATCTCATGAACATGGTCACTGTTTTCTACTATTTTATGAGTATAGTCTTCTATTGAAACAGAAGAGCAGTGCCAATGAACTATGGTCTCTATATTAAATTTTAAAATAAGTGCTTTATAGCCAACTGCTTGTAGTTTCATCTGCTCTGTTCCTTGGAAAAATGGTTATATTTTTAGAAAAATAGTTATAATATGGACATTTTATCGTAAAATGGTTATAATTGGGCTACTTTTAGCCTCATAAAAAGGAGACAAAAAATGAAAAAAGTCACAATGATTTCGTTAATGTTATTATCATTTGTATGTGCAGATGAATTTATAGATGAGCCTATAGGGCAGGTTAGTGCTGTAAGCAAAGTTATGGAGAGATTTTCTAAGTTGAGTACCATTGAATCTACACCTATCGAAGAGATAGCAGAAGAGAGTGTTGCCCAAACCAACGTGATAGAAGAGGGAAATGTAGAAAACTTGGAACTTGCACAAATTGTTCAAACAGCAAAGTTCGAGAGTAAAGATGTGCCTTACCCCGAAGAGAAAAAAGTCACGAAAGAGAAGGTTGAAAAGGCAGAAAAAAGTCAGCCTATGGAATCTAAAAAAACAGAGCTAGCAAAAGACAAAACATTGAAAGAGATTGAAGCAAATGCACGAAAAGTGATTGAAGAAGAGATGAAAAAAGTAGAAGAGGCAAAAGCGAGTGCTTTGAAAAAAATTAATGAAGCTATGGAACATGTAGCGTTAGCAAAACAAAAAGAAAAAGAAGCAAATTTTTAAAAAAATATTTTACCCACCCCTAATCACATTTGCGATATAATCCCGAGAATTTTGCAATGAATATATTGTAAAGTTCTCAATACGATTATCGAGGATTTACATGTTACTTTTTACCCCTGGTCCAACACCTGTTCCTGAGTCTGTTAGACAAGCGATGGCTACCCAAACTCTGCATCATAGAACCCCTGAATTTGAAGCGATTTTTAAAGAGGCTCGTGAGCGTCTTATGAATTTGCTTGGTATGGATGAGTGTGTGATGTTGGCAAGTTCGGGAACGGGTGCTATGCAAGCGTGTGTGCTAAACCTTTGTAAAAAGAAAGCGTTGACCATCAATGCAGGGAAATTTGGCGAACGATTTGGAAAGATTGTAACAGCTATGGGAAAAGAGCTTGTAGAACTTAAATATGAGTGGAATACTCCTGTAGCTCTTGATGATGTCAAGAGAGCATTAGAAGAAAATTCTGATATAGATTCGCTGTTTATTCAGATTTCTGAAAGTGCAGGGGGACTTCGACACCCTGTTGAAGAGATTGCTTCGTATGTAAAAGGGATTAATCCAAACATCATGGTTGTAGCCGATGGAATTACTGCTGTGGGTGTAGAGAAGATTGATGTGACGCATATTGATGCACTGGTAACGGGGAGTCAAAAAGCCTTTATGTTGCCTCCTGGGTTGGCGATGATTGGTTTGAGTGCTTCGGCTGTTGAGACAATTGGAGCTGGAACAGACTACTACTTTAACCTTGCTTCTGAGATTAAAAAACAGAGACAAAATACGACGGCATATACAGCACCCACAACATTGATTATTGGACTGAATGCCATTTTTGATGAGATTGAAAAAGAGGGTGTTGATGCCCTCTATTCTAAAACACAAGCCAGAGCAAAAGCAACCGAATCTGCATTAGAAGCGATTGGTTTTTCGATGTACCCTAAAACTCCTGCACGCTCTATGAGTACAGTTTTTGACGAGGATGCAGAAGCAATTCGTAAACTACTAAAAACAAAATATGGGGTTAATATGGCAGGTGGTCAAGATCACTTAAAAGGAAAACTTTTTCGTATTAACCAAATGGGGCTGATTCCTGTACACGAGTCTGTATGGGTTGTAAATGCTATAGAGATGGCATTAAGTGATTTGGGTCGTCGAGAGTTTGATGGAACGGCA
>Ga0256826_1002993_pt1 | contig 10189 bp, 12 predicted proteins | sample CV79metaG_FD_185975 | JGI IMG/M metagenome (GOLD analysis project Ga0256826, IMG submission 185975) | Hydrothermal vent microbial communities from East Pacific Rise, Pacific Ocean - CV79 | ecosystem: Environmental > Aquatic > Marine > Hydrothermal vents | place: Pacific Ocean: East Pacific Rise... | reverse complement strand
GTAAATCAATAATATAAATATTTTTTCTAACACCGAAAATAAATTTCTTCATTTTTGGATTCCATCTTCTTGTTTGGTGTCCGAAGTGAACTCCACATTCTAATAAGTCTTTCATTGTAACCATAATATTTCCTTCTTCTAGCCCTTTGGGCTTATGTTTTAAATTTAGCTTTAGTTTGGATTAATCCACTTCTATGGTCATTCACAAGATATTATCTTGCAAGCTTTAAAGAATTACCATAGGTTTTATTTAGAAATTATTCTAAAAGTTCGCAATTATATCTAAGTTTTATTGAATAATTGCTTATAGAATTTTACAATACTGTAAGTGTATAATTTTTTGTATTTGTAGTATTAATATCAATACTTTGTTTATATTTATATGATTTAATATTCATAGGCTTCTTATTCGACTTTATAGAATCTAATAGTTCTTTTTTTGTCTTTTTAGCAAACCTTAAAAAGTTTTTTCTAGTTTTACCATACAAAGTTTTTTTAGAGTAGCTCATTACTCGTGCTGGGTTTATTGCTCTTCCATTTTTATATAAACCAAAGTGTAAATGTGGACCAGTACTTCTACCTGTCGTACCTACATAGCCTATTAATTGACCCTGCTTTACCCATGAACCTCTTTTTAAATGTGAAGAAAACTTTGATTGGTGAGCATAAAGTGATTTATATCCACCTTTATGTCTTATGATTATTGTATTTCCATAACCACCTTTTCTTCCTCTAAATATTATTTTTCCAGGTGCTGTTGCTCTTATCTTTCTACCTCTTGGAGCTGCATAATCAATTCCTAAGTGAGCTATGTATCTTTTTAATATAGGATGAAATCTTTTTTTAGTAAATTTGCTTGATATTCTTCTATATTTTAATGGTACTCTAAAAAACACTGATGTTAAGCTTTTAGCTTTACTATCATAGTATCTACCATCGCTTGGATTTTTATATATAAACTTCTTTTTATATCTTCCAACAATTGCAGCTGCTATAATTTCTGGTATTCCATAATAATTACCTAATCTAATTTTTTGAATATATTTTATTATTATTTTATCATTAGGTTGTAAAACTCTAAAATTAAATGATTTTTTAAAATTTCTTACAAATTCTCTGGCAAGTGCATTATTATGTGTTGTTAATAATATATCTTCATAAGGTGAATTTTTAATATTTACAACTAAAATTTCTGTTATTTTATTATATTTAATTGGGACTATTTTTAATACAAATTTATTTAATTGTTTATATATATGTATTTGTATATCTTCACTTATAGGTATTAATATATCTTCTAATATATCATTTTTATATGCTATTTGGTATTTTATTCCTGCTTGTATCTCACTACAAAGCTCTTGGTCTTCTTTTGATAAATCAAAATATATATCTTTTGATATATTATTTTTACTTAAAAAAGTTATAAGAGATTCACCATGTGGCCATTTTAATTTTTCTATCTCTTTAGAATTTAAAAATGTTAGTAAAATAAGAAAAGTTAATATTAATTTCAATTCATCATCTTTTTATTAATTTAATTGGCTATAATGGTACTAAAATTATTATAAAGAAGCGATAAAATGCATAAAATATTACTGCTAGGAATATTCTCTATTTCTTCAATATTTGCAAATATTGATTTAGTTGATGTATATAGAAATTATGGAATAAAAGAAGTTGAAAAACTTATTAATAAAGAATTAACAAATAAAAGTTATTGGGAAAAATCTCTTAAGAATAAAAATATTACAAACGGTTATTATGAATCATTAAGTCATATTATAATGTGTAATAAAAATATTAAAGATATAAAAGTGTATGACACTAAAAAAGATGATATAGTATTTTCATCAAAAGTTTTAACTGGTCAAATTGATGGTTCAAAAAATATAGAAGGTGATTTAAAAACACCTGTAGGTGCTTATAAATTAGTAGCTAAATTAACAAAAGTAGATGATTTTTATGGTCCTTTTGCATTACAGAGTAACTATCCTAATGCCTTTGATAAAACATTGAATAAAACAGGGCATGGTATTTGGATACATGGTGTTCCATTTAAAGAATCTAGAAATCCTTATACAAAGGGCTGTATTGCATTAAATAATTCTCAATTAGAAAATCTAGAATCTTCAATTGATATTCATAATTCTATGCTAATAATTAGTGAAAATAATAATATAAATATAAATAAAAAAGAAATTGCAATTATTTTAAGTGAAATATTCTCATGGAAAGATGCATGGAAACATAGTAATATTAATAAATATTTATCATTTTATTCAAAAGATTTTAAAAGAAAAGATAAGTCAACTTTAAATGAATTTGCTAATCATAAAAAAAGATTATTCAAAAGAAAAGAAAATAAAAGAATAAAATTATCAAATATAAATATTATTCCTTATCCTAATGATTTAGATAAAAATATTTATCAAATTATAATGCATGAAGATTATAGAACTAGAAGCTACAAGTTTATAGGTAAAAAAATATTATATATAGAAATTATAAATAATAAAATGAAAATACTATTTGAATAGTATTTTTAACTTGTTATATCTTTAAAGTCAAAGATATTTCATCACATATAGGAAAATGTTTACATTTAATACAATCAGCCCATATCTTTGTATCTGGAATACTGGCTTTTTCTATAACCTCAAAAGAAAACTTCTCAAATAAAGATTGCTTATAAGTTAGAACTAGTAATTCTTCTAACTCTATGTTTTTACCTTCAGTTATACATGATTGAATAAGCTTTTTACCTATTCCTTTTCCTCTGTATGTATCTTTTACTACAAGTGATCTAATCTCTGCTAATGTAATAGAATGGATATGAAGGGCTACAAAACCTACTAATTCATCATTATCATAAACTACCGTATATGAACGAATAGTAGTTGCCATTTCTGATTCGCTTCGCACAAGTATATTTCCATTCTCAACATCATTTAAAACTAGCTTCTGCATATCTGAGATATGTTTTATGGTAGGTTTAAAGTATCTTAACATATAGTATCAATATCCTCTAATTCATCTGGTATTGTAGCTTCTGCAAATATATAATCACTAATAGCTTTTTCAAGATTATGTATACCTCTATTTTTTAAATTTGATATAAATATTCCCTCAGGATATGCTCTTCTTAGTTTTGCTAAATCTGCTTGCTTTAGTTTGTCTGTCTTTGTAAAAGCATTGATTATAATTTGATCACCTCTTTTAATATGTTGTAAAAAGTCATCAACACTTTTGTCAATATCTAAAGAAGTATGTCGTGAATCTATTAAATGCACAAATATCTGTAATGATGGTCTTTGTTCTAAAAATTCTGTTAAGTTTTTATGCCATTCTTTTTTAAGTGATTTTGATACTTTCGCATATCCAAAACCTGGTAAATCAACAAACCTTGCATATCTATCTTCTACATTTTCTTCTTTACTTTTAAATCTAATATCAAAGTAATTTATAAGTTGTGTTTTACCTGGAGTTGAAGAAGATTTAGCCAAAGATTTTCTTTTTGTAAGAGAATTTAAAAGTGATGATTTACCAACATTACTTCTACCTAAAAATGCTATTTCAGCCATATCTGGACTTGGACTATCTTGAATACTTTGTGCTGATGTTAAAAAATTTGCTTCTACTATTATCATTATTTACTCTCTATTGTGAATTTAAACTTCACAGGTTTATTTTTTGTTCCATTTATTTTGGTATAACCACTTTTACCATCAAAATAAATATTTTCGCCATGTATTATTTTTTTGTTTATTTTATCTTCTAAATAACCATTTCCTATTATTTCATATAGGTTTTTATCAATATCAAATAATACTTTATTACCTCTACCTATAAAAAATCCTTCTTTATTCTTAAATGTAAATTTAACATTTCCTATTGCAGTATATGATTTAATATCAATTTTGTTAGTTGTTTTATTTTTTCTTGTAATTAGTGTAATTTCATCACAATATAATGTATCATCACCTTTTATCATTGAAACTTTACCTTTAAAAAGTACAATATTTTTTGATTCATCTGACTGAAAAGTTTCTGCTTGAATATCTACATCAATTGATTTTGAATATAAATTAACTACAACTAATATACATAATATTATAAATCTCATTTATTTTCCTTATTAATTTTAAAGTGTGTGTTCTTTGCTCTTATAATATTATATTTATTATTATAAAATAAATTATCACCATTTAAGATGTTATTGTTATATAATAATTCAAATGGTTTATTATTTGTCAATATATTATTCTTTGTGTCATATTCCATAAAATCACTATTTAATACAATCTTTTGGTTTGTATTTATTTTTATTTGTACATTCTGATATAGTTTGTATACAAAATCATCTTTTAACATATATTCAGCACTAATTGTATTAGTCTTATTATACTTATTTTTTATTAAAATTGTAGCATCATATAATTCATCTCTATTATCAAATGACAGTGCTTGAGATGATGATACTATTTTACTTACTTGCTTATCATCAATAATATACAATGTAGAATTATTAAATGTCACAATAGGAATATTTGCATATTCTATTTGTTTTATTACTATATCTTCTTTAATATTTGTAATGATTATAGAACCTATAATTATTATTAATACAAAAAGATTTATACCCATAAGCTTTTTAAATCATCCATATCATTGTACTTTAAAATATATTCTATCATTTCTCGTGCAGCTCCACATCCACCTTTTGACTTACAAACTATATTTGAAATATCTTTTATATCTTCAACTGCATCAGCTGGACAAAAAGAAATTTTACATTTCTTTAACATCTTATAATCGTTTAAATCATCACCTATACATGCTACATTTTTCCATGTAATATTTAATTCCTTTAAAATATTTTCTATTACTTCATATTTATTATGAATACCTTGGTGTAAGTGTTGTATTCCTAATTCTGTAGCTCTTCTATTAACAACTTCACTTTTTCTACCAGTAATAATTGCAGCATCCATATTAAACGACTTTGTCCATGAAGCAATTGCCATACCATCTTTAACATCAAATGATTTTAGCTCTACACCATTATTATCATATGTAATAGCTCCAGATGTTAAAGTACCATCAACATCAAATATTAATAAGCTTATCATTATAAGATACCTTTGGTACTTGGAATTCCTACTTTTTTATTTTCAACTAATGCTCTTCTAAGAGCCACAGCAAATGCTTTAAATGTTGCTTCAATGATATGATGTTTATTTGTACCTCTATCATATATTAAGTGACATGTAATACCTGCATTTAAAGTTAGTGCGTGAAAGAATTCTTCTACAAGTTCAACATCAAAGGTTCCTACTTTTCCAAATATATCAAAGTTATATACCAGATATGGACGATTTGACAAATCTAAAGCACATGTAGTACTTGCTTCATCCATAACTACTGTTGCATTACCATATCTTTCTATTTCTTTTATAGGGAATATCTCTTTTTTCAAAGCTTGACCTATTGCAATTGCACAATCTTCAACACTATGATGGTCATCAATATGAGTATCACCATTACAAGTTATATTTATACCAATTGCACTATGTTTACTAAGTGCATCTAACATATGATCTAAAAATCCGACACCTGTATTTATATTAGTATTTTTATTATTTTGTATATCTATAGTACAAGTTATTTGTGTTTCTTTTGTGTTTCTTATTATTTCTGTCATTATAAAATATTCCTTACTTTACTATTATTCTTGAATTTATTATACCATTATTATTTCTAAATTCATCAGCTTCTTCTTCACTGTTAAATCCAATAATAAGCACTCTATTTATTCTTACACCATTTACTTGTTCTTGTTTTATTATTGCTTCATATGGTCTATCAAGGTTAGCATTGTATTCATTCTTTATTTTCTTTGCACCTTCTATTTTGGAAAAAGCTCCAACTTGTAAATATATTCTCTCTTTATAGTTCTGCTTTTTATAATTACTATTTGAAACAACACCATCTGCACCAACTATTGTTAAAACAACATTTGCAGTTCCATTTTTCACCATATCAATATCGTGTGCAGCTTTATTTGACAAGTCAATAATTCTGCCACTTACAAATGGACCTCTATCATTAATTCTAACTATTGTAGAATGACCATTATCTTTATTAAAAACTTTTACCATTGTATTCATAGGTAAAGTTTTTGATGCTGCTGTTTGTGCATACATATTATATGTTTCACCATTTGATGTTTTTTTAGCATGAAAGTCTGGACCATACCAAGATGCAATTCCAGTAAAACTTTCACCAATAAATGTTTTTTTAGGATAATACCTTTTTCCTAAAACAAAATAAGATCTCATTGTAGCTCTATGCATTGCTGAGGAGTTTCTTATACCTTGATTCTTTATTTTTATATATGAAGAAGATTGTTTATATGAATTTGATTGATAATATTTCTTTTTGCTACATGAGGTAAAAAGAAATATCATTAATAATATTACTAATAATTTATTTATAACTAACAAGTATTTTATCTCCTATATGTAAGATATTATATTTATTATCTCTTAATATTATTTTTAGAGGAATATTAAAAATTCTTGCTATTTTATGTAAAGTATCGCCTTTTTTTACAAAATAAATTTTAGCTCTTTTATATGTATCTGGATCTATTGGAATTATTAAATTTTGACCAATACGTAATACATTAGTTTTTAAATTATTGTATTTCTTTATAACTTTATATTTTGTATTATATATTTGAGCAATTTTCCCTAAACTATCACCACGTTTAACTATATGCATTTCAAAAACATTTGTTTTTATATTCTCTATATTATTATTAAATAACGAGAGTTTTGAATATGGTATATATATTGCATAATCCTTTTCCTCTGGTGGTATAATATTTTTTTTAATATGTGGATTAATTTCTTTTAAATCTTTTTTACTCATATTAATTATTTCTGCAATATTTTTTAGTAAAAATCCACCTTTAACTTCTACTTTGGCAATTGATGATGAGATACCAGTATTTAATAAATGAGTATTTTCATCTTTTATTAGTTCATTTGTATTATTCATCATAGCTAAGGATATAATCTTTCTAATATAATTTCTACTTTCTTCTGGAATATATTGTCTTTTTAGATTCTTTTGTACTATTAATAATTCTTCAATATCTGGTTTATATTGCCATTTTATTACTGTCTTATAAATTTTATAAATTTCATTAAATTTAACTCTTTTATCTTGATAAGCTTTTATAGTTCGTCTATACTTTAATATTTTGGGATCTTTTTTACATTTATTATTTTGACAATACATATCAAGAGTAGCCCTTGTAATACCTTCTATTACTCTACCTTCTCCACAGTTATATGCAATAGCAGCAACATACCATTTTCCAAACATATCATGTAATATATTTAGATACCTAGATGCTGCTTTTGTAGATTTTACAATATCTAATCTCTCATCAGAGTAGTAATCAATTTTTAATCCAAACTTATGAGCAGTTTTGGGCATGAACTGCCAAACTCCCATAGCTTTTTTATAAGATTTAGCTTTTAATACAAAATTTGATTCTGCCATTGCTAAATATAAAAATGCTGATGGTATATTATTTTGTACTAAAGTATCTTTTATAAGAGGAATAAACAATTGTGCTTTTTGAAGTTTTTTTGCATATGTTTGAGTATGTTTTTTACTAAACTTATTATAAAAAATTTGGAATTCATAATCAGTAATATATGTGCTTTTTAAATCTAATTCTTGTAATACTTTCAAATCATTATTTATATAATTATTAGAAATTAGCATAGCTTGTAAGTTACAAGATACACTAATTAATAATACTAATAATAATTTTTTCAAGTTTATATGCTTATAAATATTTTTGTAATACTTTTGGAATATTAATACTTCCATCTTCATTTTGATGATTTTCTATTAACGCAACTAATGTTCTTCCAACTGCTAATGAAGAACCATTTAAAGTATGGCAAAGAACATTTTTCTTCCCATCTTTATATCTTATTTTAGCTCGTCTACTTTGAAAATCAAAAGTATTTGATATAGATGATATTTCTCTATATTTATTTTGTCCAGGTAACCATACTTCTAAATCAGTAGTATAAGATGCACTAAATCCTAAATCACCCGTACAAAGCTGTACTTTTTGATGAGGAAGCTCAAGAGATGTTAAAATATCACTTGCACACTGAACCATTTGTTCAAATATCTCATGTGATTGTTCCGGAGTTGTAATTGCAACAAGCTCAACTTTATCAAATTGGTGTTGTCTTATCATACCTCTTGTATCTCTACCTGCACTTCCTGCTTCTTTTCTAAAACATGGAGTATAAGAAGTAAGCTTTAATGGTAAGTCATCTTTATTTATAATTTCATCACTATAAAGATTTGTTAGTTGTACTTCTGCTGTTGGAATAAGGTATAAATCTTCGCCTTCAATTTTAAATAAATCATCTTCAAATTTTGGTAATTGACCGGTACCTTTAAGTGCAGTAGAATTTGCCATAAATGGTACATACCATTCTTCAAATCCACGACTTCTATTGAAATCTAAAAAGTAGTTTGTTAAAGCTCGCTCTAATCTTGCTCCAATTCCACTAAGGGCTGCAAATCTACTTTTTGCTAGTTTAACACCTCTTGCAAAATCAATAATCCCTGTACTCTCACCTATATCCCAATGTTCTTTAGGTATAAAAGAAAATTCTTTTGGTGTTCCTATTTTTTCTAATACTATATTATCATCTTCACTAGCACCATGTGGAACATCATTGTGAGGTAGATTTGGAATACCTGCTAAAATATTATTTATTTTTTCTTCATCTTCCCGTACAGCTTCTTCAAGAGATTGTTTTTTCTTTTTTAGTTCACCTATAGTTTTTTGTAAAGTAGATATATCTTTACCTTCTTTTTTATATGTCCCAAATTGACTTGAAAGTCCATTTTGTTCAGCTTGAATAGCTTCCATATCTTGTCTTTTGGCTTTTGTACTTAATATATCTGCTTTTAATGTATCCAGTAAATCTTTTGAAACCTTCTTTTTTTCTAATGCACTAGCAACAGTATCAAAATCTTTTTGTAATAATTTTATATCTATCATTTATTTATTTCCATTTTTATTATTATATTGTTTTGTTCTTCTTCATAGGAAAACTTATGTTTCAAACAAAAGTTTTTATTCATATTTTCGCACATTTCTTCTGCTTCTTTTATAGCTTCATCTTTTGTTTTGAATCTATTAATAGGTTCATAAGAAGATTTCTTTACACATCCACATTGTTTTTCTATAATCACATCTACCAAAATATTTCCTTATATTGTGCGATTATACCAAATTATTGGTTAATATCTAAATTTCACTAAAATTCCAAAGTTCCTTCTATTGAGAACTCTGCTTTTGTATCAAGTTCGGCATGAGAAAGTACTGCTATTTCAAAGCCGAATTTTTCATATATCTCTGATATTCTTTTTCTTAAAACAGGATCAACTACAAGTGAAACATTTGATACACCTCTAGCTTCAATTGAATTTATAAGTTCTTTTGTTTTAGTTACAAGATTATTAATTTCTAATATGCTTAATAATAGATGAGATACTCCATGTTGTTCTTGAAGTTTAGATATAAAGTCTTGCTCTAGCTCTGGTTTAATAGTAATAATTCGTAGTGTTCCATCATCACCTTTAAATTTATTAGTAATTAACCTAAACAGCTTACTTCTTACATGTTCTAGTAATATTTCAGGAGACTTTGTAACTTCTCCAATATCTGCTAGTGATTCCAATATCGTAATCATATCAATAATTGGTATCTTTTCATGTAATAAATCTTTACATATTCTAAGAAGTGTACCATATGTAGTTATTTTCATAGACTCATCCACTACAACAGGAAAGTTTTCTTTTAATCTATCAATAAGATTTACTATATCTTGTCTTGTTATTATGTCTTCTGCATGTTTTTTTATTGTTTCTGAAATATGAGTTGAAATAATTGTTGGAGCATCAACTACCGTAAATCCTTTGCTTAACGCTTCATCTTTTTTATCTTCACTTATCCATGTAGCATCAAGACCAAATACTGGTTCTTTTACTCTCTTACCTTGTAGCGTAGCATTTCCTATTCCACCCATTGCTAATAAACTATGTAACTCTACTTCTCCTGTTATTAGAGGAATTC
>Ga0256826_1002992_pt1 | contig 10189 bp, 8 predicted proteins | sample CV79metaG_FD_185975 | JGI IMG/M metagenome (GOLD analysis project Ga0256826, IMG submission 185975) | Hydrothermal vent microbial communities from East Pacific Rise, Pacific Ocean - CV79 | ecosystem: Environmental > Aquatic > Marine > Hydrothermal vents | place: Pacific Ocean: East Pacific Rise... | reverse complement strand
TTTCGAGCTATTTTTTTTATCTTTACTCTTATTTTTTTCATCAGAATTTTTCTTTTGTTTTTCATCAGAGTCTTTTTTCTTAGAATCTTTTTTATCTTTATTTTGCTTATTTTTTTTCTTATCCTTGTTATTCTTTTTTTTGTTTTTCTTATCTTTTTTCTTTTGTTTTTTAATGAGCTTTTTAACAGCTTCTAAATTCTCACGAGTATCTTTATCTTCTTTTATTTTTAAAGAGTTTTCATAAGCCTCTAGTGCTTTTTTAAGTTTTCCACTTTTAGCATAAGCATTTCCAATATTTGCTTTATTTTGAGCTTTTTTGTCACTAGAATCAAAAGTTGCTTTTTTATAAAACTCTAGTGCTTTTTTATAATTTTTTTGCTTATAGTAAGAGTTTGCAGCATCATAATAAGCTTCAGTATTTCCACTTTTAGAAGCATACTCTTCATAAAGTTTTGCAGACTCCTTGTACTCACCTTTTACATAAGCCTCTTTAGCTTTTTTAAGCTCTACAAAATCTAGCATTCCAGCCTCTACATGTAGAGGCTTAAATAAGAACAGTGATAAGATTAAAATACTTACAACATTTTTACTACCTGCTTTACTCAAAGAACTCGTAGCTATTAGTAAAAGAAAAAGTGCCATAGCTACTGGATAGTAAAAAAGAGGTATAAACTTAGTTATCTCTTCACTTTTTAAATCTTTTTCATCACTTACTTTACTTATTTCATTAAACATTGTTTTAATATCTTTGGCACTTGTAGTACTTTGAATATATACGCCACCTGTTGAAGTAGCTAAATTTGCAATATTTTCATTTAATTTTGAGATTATAATATCTCCATTTTGTTTTATAAATGTACCATCTGCTTTTTTTATAGGTGCGCCTTTTTTTGTAGCAATCGCTAAAATAAAAACACTTATTCCATTGTCTTTTGCTAGTTCTATCTCATCTGAGAAATCTTTTTTATCGCCACCATCTGTTAGTAAAAGTAAGTAGTTTTTCTTTTTGTCTTTTTGAGTTTGTGCGACTATATCAAGCACTGAGAGAATATCTGTTCCTTTTTCTGTAATACTCTTAGTATCTAACTGACGAAGTAAAAATGCGACAGCCTCGCTATCAAAAGATAGTGGTGAAACTAGGTATGAGTTTTTAGCAAAAGCTACTATTCCTATTCTCTCATTTATATCTGACTCTAGTAGTGTTAAGGCTTTTTGTTTTGCTGCTTCAAGACGATTTGGATATACATCTTTTGCTAACATAGAATCAGATATATCTAAAGCTATCATAATATCTGCACTTTTTGCTTTTATCTCAACTTTAGCATCTTGTATAACTGGCTGAGCTAAGGCTACTACCATAAAAACACCCATAAGTAAAAACAGTGCATTTCTAGCTTTAATTGTTAAAGTATTTGCGCTAACTCTAAGTTTACGCATTACTTCATCACTAAAAAAATGACCCTGTGCCTCTTTTTGAGTAAGAAGTAAGCCAAATAATATAAACAAAGGTGGCAACATATAATATAAAAATTCTGGATGTAAAAAACTCATGCACTACCCCTTTTATTTCTAAGATATACATATAACATTAAAGATATTAATGACAAAAAAAGTGGATAAAAAAAGTAATAATTCGTGTTAGTATAACTTTCACTTTTTATCTTTGATTTTTCAAGCTCATTTATTCGTTTATAAACCTCTTGAAGCTGAGTTGCACTTGAAGCTCCAAAAGCAACTCCACCAGTGTCTTTAGCAATTTTAAGGAGTACATTTTCATTGTATTCAGTTCTTTGCCCTATTCCAATAGGATAAACTTTAATACCCTCTTTTTTTGCCATATCAAGAGCAATATCTAGTGGAATTTTATCTACCTGAGGAGTTGAATATCCATCAGTTAGTAAAATTGCTACTTTTGACTTACTCTTACTCATTTTAAGCAAGTTTACACCTTGGGCTAAGGAGGTGTTTAGTGCTGTATATTTTCCAGCCATTCCAATGTAAAGTTGAGATACTATTTTATTTAAAATATTTTCATCATAAGTTAGTGGTGATGCTATAAAAGAGTACTCACCAAATACTACTAAACCAATATTGTCATTTTTACGCTCTTTTATAAAATCACTAACTATCTCTTTTACTGCATCAAATCTGCTTAGCATTGGATTATTTCTATCAAAACCTCTTGCTTTCATTGATTGTGAAGCATCTAAAATAAGTGCAATTTCATAACCATCTTTTGGTTTTAGCTCATAAGTCTCATCTTTTACAGGACTCATAATACTTAAAATAAGCATAATAATTCCAAGCCATTTTAAAACTAAAAGAGTCTTAGATGCTGAAACAGACTGCTTTAAAAAACTAGCAGTATGTGGAAAATAAATAGATGGAACCTTCATCTTGCAAAACTTCGCACATATTATAAAAACAACAAGGATTAGTGCAAGATAAGGGAACTCAAAATAAAGTCCGTTAAACATCAATCATCCCCTTATAAAGTTCAATAAAACCAATAGTTTCATTATCAAAACTATCAACTTCTTTTTTATATTTGTAAGATTCTAATCGTTGTGTAATATTATTAAACATATCTTTATGTCTTTGAGAATCATCCTTAAAAGTAGCACCATAAACTGTAATAAAATACGCACTTTGTTTAGTATCTGCTAAATCTAAATTATTTAATAAAGAAAAATGCTCTTTTCTTATGTTAAAAGCATTTCGTTTTTTTATATATTTATAAATTAAATATGATAGTGCAATAAAAATTACTAATGCTAAAAAAACACTAGCTAGAAAATAATAAAAAGAATATTCTTGTATTTCTACTAGAGGTTTAATATCGTGTAAAGCAATATCAATATTTTGTGTATTTACTGCATTCATCTATCTACCTTCAAAAAGTCTACGAAGTTCAACACTAACTAAGGAGTCAGTATAAACTTTACTAAATCGTACTTGATCTTTACGAAGTTTTTCATATAGGGCTCTATCGTGGGCTTGAACTTTAGCTGCATATGATTTTACAGATGATGAGTTAAAATCACCCTCTAAAACCGCCCCACTCTCAGGATCAACAAGAGAAGAAAAACCCATTTGTGGTGGATTTTCTTCTAATTTATCTCTTACTATAATAGACACAACTTCATGTTTTTTAGCCAACAATCTAAAATCTGGAATTTCAAAATAATCACCAACTACCAAAATAAGAGATTTTCTTTTTAATCTTTTATACAAAGTATCTGATAGAACTTTAAAATCTACTTTTTGATTTAGTGCATCAAACTCCAAAATCTCAGCTACATTCTTTTGAATTTGGTGATGTTTTTTACTAGGTTTAGAGTGACTAATCATCTCATTTGTAAAAATATATGAACTTAATAAATCACCATTTTTTAAAGTTGAGTAACCCAAAAGCGCTGAGATTTCTGCTATGACTTCTTGCTTGAACTTTTTAGAACCAAAGTGTACACTTCCATTTAAAACAGAGACTATAACAACATTTAACTCTCGCTCTTCACGAAATATCTTTATAAAGGGCTTTTGCATTTTAGCCGTAATATTCCAATCTATATGACGAATATCATCACCATGTTGGTACTCACGAAGTTCTATAAAGTCATAACCCTCACCAACAAAGATAGAGGGATTGTTTCCGACCATTTCGCTAAAGACTTGTCGTCTTGCACGAACTAATATTTTTTGCAGTTTAGACATTTTCTTAACCTACGGGATCGCTACAGCTTCTAAAACTTTTTGAATAATTTCATCAGTTGTAATTCCTTCAGCTTCTGCTTCATAAGTAAGAACTATGCGATGACGCATTAACTCTTTTGCAATATATGCAACATCAACAGGAGTTACAAAATCTTTTCCACGCATATATGCCATAGCTTTTACAGCTTTAAACATATCTATACTTACACGAGGTGATGCTCCAAATTGAATGAAATCTTTTATATCATCAAGCCCATAATCTTCAGGTGAACGAGTAGCAGAAACTAACTCTATCATGTACTCTTCAACCTGTTCGTCTACATGTACAGCATCTATCTCTTTTTTAATCAAATCCAAATCTTCTTTATTTACAACAGGCTGAATTTGCTCCATTTTTCCACTAGAAATTCGTCTTGCAATCTCTAACTCTTCTTTTTTAGTATTGTAATCAACTACAAGTTTTAACATAAAACGGTCAAGTTGAGCCTCTGGAAGTTGGTAAACTCCCTCTTGTTCAACTGGATTTTGAGTAGCCATTACAAAAAATGGTCTATCTATCTTAAAAGTTGTATCACCCAAGGTAACTTGTTTTTCTTGCATTACTTCTAAAAGTGCAGATTGTACTTTTGCAGGGGCACGGTTAATCTCATCTGCTAAAAGTAAGTTCGTAAAGATTGGACCTTTTTTGATTTTAAATTGATTGTTTTGTGGATCATAAATCTCAGCACCAAGTATGTCTGATGGAAGTAAATCTGGAGTGAATTGTGCTCGTTTAAAGTTTAAACCTAAACTCTGCGCTAGTGCATTTACTGTTGTTGTTTTTGCAAGTCCTGGAACACCCTCAATAAGAATATGTCCATCACATAAAAGAGCAATTAAAAGTGAATCTATCATCTTTTCTTGCCCAACTACTACTTTTGCTACTTCTTTTTTAATATCTATTAATTTATTGCTCATAAAAATCACCTATAAAATTTTTTATTAGCAAAAGTATATACCAGCGTGGTTAATCGTTATGAAACACTTGGTTAACTAAAAGTAAATATTATAATTAATTCTCATCTCATCATAGTTTTTAGTATCGTTTTTATGCATAAGTAAAAAGTCAATACTACTTTGTTTGTTAAGTTTATAATAGTTGTTTAAATATATATTATATGCCTCTTGTGAATCAGTATAAGAGTTTGCCTCATATTTCAACTCACTAATAAATTTAGAACTATGTCTAAACTCAACTGCTGCCTCTGCTGAAGCCATATAGATATCTTCATTATGATAATAAGCACCAGCACGAATAGCACCACGATAAGTAAAATATTTATTTAACCTAAATCTATAACCAAGGGCATACTCACCATAAGAGTAAAGGCTTTTATTGTAAAACATTCTCTTTGAACCAAATATAAAATCACTTGTATGTTCAGTAAAAAATTCAGAACTTATTGGCATTGATTCCATATTTAAAATTGTAAGTTTATCTATACTCACTTCATCATCAACATAACGCAAATTTACATCTAAAAATTCAACACTTCCATGTTTTTCCTCTTCTGAGAGCATATCAAAACGATTGCTATAAAGGTATCTATAACCAAGATTTAACTCTGTTTTTTGATTATCCATACTTCTTGTACCAAGTTTTACTCTATGATATTTATTTGATACTGGATTTTTACTTAAAGGTATATCTGCTTGTTCTTTCTCATATATATTATATTTTATCTCTAATTGTATTAAATTTATTAAGGTTGATGTGTATTTATGACCAATTTTATTACTCATTAAACTCATCTCAATATATGAAATAGCAGCTATAACTATTTTGTTTTTTCTATCTTTAGTAAAGCTACTTTTATCAATCTCAGTAGTTGAAATTTTACGATTAATAATTTTAATAAGCATTATTTTTTCATCATTAGATAAATCTTTTAGATGCTCATTAAATAATTTTAATTTAGAATAAGTTATGCTTGTTTTATTTAATAAGTTATTATTTTGTAAAATATATACTACATCTATTGGGATTGTCACACTATCTAACTCTTTATAAATTTCAGAATCATATCGTCCCATATCTACTAACTTTAGCAATTCAGAAGAACAGTTTCGTGACATAAAATAATAATCTTCATTTGTATCTTTAATCTCATACATATGAAGCATAATATTTTGCACCTCATCTTGAGTGTACTTTATCTCGTAGTTAATTAAATCACGAAACTCTTCTTGGGTATATTCAAAATCTTTCATATTGTAGGTTAATAATTCATAATGACTAGAAAATCCACCAGCACCACCTTTTACAAAATATGAGATAGGATCAGTCCCCTCAGGTATTGTGGCTGCATAATTTATGGCATATGGTATATATTTGGAATCTACTTTTAAAAATGTATGACCAAAAACAGATGCTGGAGAGTTATACCTTTCAGATGTAAAAACAATACTTATTTTTTTAAATCCAGGCTCCAAAAATTTCTTAAGCTCTCTACATGTAGAGCGATTTAAATTCATATTTAATTGGCTGTTTAACCATTTGTATCTTGCTGGGTATCTACATGTAGAGTTAGTATCTTCTACAAAATATTTTATAGTTTGGACAAGTTCATCTTCTAGATTTGTCTTACCATTTTTAGATAAAAAGAATTTATCTTCATTTATAATTGAGTGATTGTTTTCGTAATGAAGTAGTTTGCTCCAGTATGGCTTTTTAGATATATTTAAAGCCTTAGCCTTAGCAATAAAATCTACAGCAGATGAAGCATCTGCGTAGAAAAATAGTAATAGAAATAAAAGTAAGAACTTCAATATTATTTAGAAGATTTATCTAAAAGTATATTTAATATACCTCTTCTTTTTATCTCTCTTTCAAATTTTTGTGTTTTAACACTTGCTGCTTTATATCCATCTTTAGATATATTTACAAATTGTACACGGTTTTGAGCTATAACTTTACCACGAAAATCTTTAGTAGTAAGAGTAATAACTACATCTGCAAAACTAGCACCTCTAAGTCTAGGGTCACTTGTTTTAACATTTTTCTTTTTAGATATTTTTCTAATATTTACTTTAAGTAAATTCTTTTTGTGCTGAACACGCTTTGGAGAATCTACAAGAGTCATACCATAAGAAGATATATACTGCTTTAGTACTGCTTTAAAAGGTCTAGCATTTGAAGTTGTTACATAAACCATAGCATCTGCTACTGCATCCCTAGTATCATTAGATATATTTGTCAAAACACTTGCGTATTTAGCTTGATTAAAATCTGACTTTATAGTTTTTAAGATAGTTAATTTACCTCTAAGTTCTATAAGTGAAGTTTCAATCTTTTTCTTATTTTTAATAAGTGAAAAAACATTTCTACTTTTTGCACTAGAATAAAATGAAGTCAATTTATTGTACTTTTCATCAAATTCTCTTTTTTGATCAGCAAATAAAGTATCTCTATCTACCTGAACATAAGAGTAAAATTCACCATTAACATATGCGTTTTCATTTACTGTCACACCAGTAAATTTCATAGTTTCTATAGATGTTTTTGTAGCAATCTTAGTGTCACTTGTTACAGCATCATTATGTTCACTTACACTCATATCTAAAGAGTGAGAAACTTTAGTAGAAATCTCACCACCAATCTGAGCTAAAGCAGCAGCTCTAGCACCCTCTTTGGTTGAGGCAGTTCCAACTCCATAATAGTATAAGGAGTTAGACATTGGCTTATTTAGGTACCAATCTGGCATAGAAGATGAAGAGGTTTTGGGAGAAACACCACCACATCCTAAAATGACAATAGAACTTAAAGAAAGTAATAAAGTTTTAAAGTAATTATTCATTATTTAGTTTCAGTTGATGCTGCCTTTGCAGCTTCTTCTGCCTCATGTGCTTTTGCCATTTCTGCAGCTTCTTTCTCTGCAGCTTCTTTAGCTTCAGCACCATCTACAACTGCACCTACAACATCTTTATAAGTTGAAATTGTACCACGACCAGCAGCAATATAATATGTAGCAACAGCAATATTTGGAATTGCCATTACTGCACCAACTACCATTCTTTTATATCTTTCAATTAAAAATTGTTTTTGATTTCCAACTAAACTAGTAAGTAGTTGTGCTGCCGCAATAGCTTTCATCTCGTTGCCTATTTCATTGTATCCACCCTTAATAACAATACCTGCAGATGCTGCAGCAAGAAGGGAAGCAGCATTAATTGCACCATCATCAACAAGTTCTAAAAGTTCTTCAGTTTTTCTTGCTAATGGAACTTTACTCTCATCAAAATCAGCTTCTATTTGAAGTGCCCCCTGATCTAAAATAGCTAAATAAGCATTTTTCTTTTCATTATATTTTTTTTCTAATGCTTCATTTTTTGCTTTTGCAGTTTCTAAACCTTTTTTCTTATTCTCTAAATCTGGATCATTTAAATGTTTATCATCATCTAACCATGCTTCTTGAACTGCAACATTTGATCTACTAGCTTGGAAATCTACTAGCACTTCATTTCGTTCAGCTAAAGCTAATTCTGCTTTTTCTTCTAAATCATCTGGAAGTAAACCTAAAATAGCTGCTTCTACATTTTTATAAAGATTTCCATTTTTTGCTTCTACTTCAATTAGTGCAACTTTTGGATCAGCTTTAAATTGTGCATAAGTTTTTAGATTTGAAACATCTGGGAATTCATTAAAATCTGGAAGATGAAAGTTTTCATTACCATTTTGTTTTGGTTTTCCATTTTTATCTAAAACTTTTTGACCATCTGCATCTAATATATATGAGTTAGCCTTATTTTTATACATTACAGATGCAACATAATAAAGTCTCATAATTGCTGGACTCATTGTAACCATTGGTCTTCTAAGAATAATGTTAGTAATCATTACAGTTGAAAAATATGCATCATTCTTTACTTCATCTAAAGCTTGTACTTGTCTATACATTTCTTGATTCATATTTGCTACTGTTTTATCAACCCATTCAGCATCTTCAGAAATAGGCATATCATGCATTACATCATGAGATAAACGAGTAAAATTTATTGCTGTATTTATTCTAACTAGTTGATGTTCAAAGTTTGGAGCCTCTAGCATTGCTGAAGTTGATTCACTTAAGCCCTCACCTACACCTGCTTGAAGTGAACTTGGAGCTACAACTAATGCTGCAACCATACTCATACCTAAACTTACTTTTTTTAATCTTTTTAACATATATTTTTTCCCTTTATATATTTAATACTAATCTAACAGTTCAAAATTGTCGTTTGTGCTACTTTTAGCATTAGCTCGTTTTTGATCTGCAACTTTTTTGATAATACGGTAATAATTATCAAATTTTGCCTTCCCTGCAACTATCTCTTCATCCTTCCCTTCACTTAATCTCATCGCTTCTTCATAGTACTCATCTGCTTTAGTAAGAAGTTCTATGCTATCTGTTTTAGATGCAAGTGCTTCATAATAAACAGCAAGATCAAAGTAGTATTCCTCTGTTTTTTCACCTTTATACTTTTTCATTCCTTTTATAGCACCTTCAAAATTTCCAGTTCTAGCATAAGAGATTGTATATTCTAATTCACTTGGAAGTGATTTTAAGGCTACAAGTTTTTGAGTTGCAATTGGAGAAATATCTTTAATAAGTTTTTTAGCTAAAAAGTCAGATGCTTGAGCTAAAATACTACCTTTACTCACACCTTGAAAGCCTGATTTTGAATGTCTATTTATCGAATATTTATAATCTTGCGTATAAAATATTGTACCCTCTTTACGAATATTGAATTCAACAGCTATACTTCCTTTAATACTCGTAGCAGTTTGAGTATAATCGTAAGTAATCACTTTCATATCTAAAGACATTGCACTTTGCATTTCAACTGTATTAATAGATATAAAGTTTGTTTGTGTAATAAATTTCTTTAAACTTGCAAGTAATTTTGCATCAAATTCTTTATCACTTTTTACACCTTTAGCTTTAACAACAGTATTTACTATTTCCAATTCTAAGAAACCACTTTTACTATCTGAACTTTCAAGCATCTTTTTAACTTCTTTTTCCTTTTTTGGAGGAGAGTAAGTATCCATCAATAACTTTGCTGGTCCACAACCTGTCATATTTAGCACAAGTGCCATTGTACCTAAGACAACTAATATTTTCTTCGAAGAAATTTTCATTTTCAACCTTAATATAATAAAATTTAACTTATTTTAGTTAAAAATTATTTAATTATAGTTTAATCTTTCTTCAAAAGAACTAATCTTTACAAAATAGACACTTGATTGCATGTATTGTAGTGAAAAACTACAAATTTAAAATAATTTTCAATTTTAAATCATTTTTTCTTGACATTAAAGGTCTTTTTGTCTATAATTTCGGCTCACAAACAAAATGTTTGAGTCTGTCTTGTTAGCTCAGCTGGTAGAGCACGTCACTTTTAATGATGTGGCCGATGGTTCGAATCCATCACAGGACACCATTTATAAACTCTT
>Ga0256826_1002991_pt1 | contig 10191 bp, 11 predicted proteins | sample CV79metaG_FD_185975 | JGI IMG/M metagenome (GOLD analysis project Ga0256826, IMG submission 185975) | Hydrothermal vent microbial communities from East Pacific Rise, Pacific Ocean - CV79 | ecosystem: Environmental > Aquatic > Marine > Hydrothermal vents | place: Pacific Ocean: East Pacific Rise... | reverse complement strand
CCAGAAGGTAATAGCATTGAGGCGTTAACACCTAAGCTATTTTTACGCTACTGTGACCTTTCAAACTTGAAGGTCTTAGCTTTTAGCTTACAGATGAGTAATGAGAGTAATAGCTTAAAACGTAGTCGCTACGATGAAGCCCAAGCTTCTCAATATCAAAATATTGATCTCAGCCAACTTGGAAGTTATCTCAGCTCATTTAGTGTCAACTTAGAAGATGAGTGGCAAGATTTTCCTATTGCTAACTATAACTTACACATTGGCGTTAGTGATCTTATTCGAACATTAATAGTCAAATAAATATCTAAACCCTAGTGCTGCAGCACTATTCATCTTACTACCATCCGCATTCGTTCCGGCAGAGTACTTTGTCTCTAAGTAGATCAAACGGGTATACTCTTGGTTGAAGGCATACTGAAGTGATGCGATGTAATCGCGTAGTTCATACTCTTTTTTGTAGTATCTTTTATTGGGAAAGAGCATGTTAAATCCAAAAGCAAAACGCCACTTCTCTTGTAGACGGTAACGCACATAAAGCTCTGAGCCTAAACCTCTAAGTGAGTTTCCTTCATCATCTGTGATATGATTTTTAGAACCACCTAGTGTGAAGTCCAAACTGATCTTATCTTTTTGATAGGAGAGTCCTGCCAATATTGCAATATCATTTGAACCTACACCACGACTTGCTAATGTATCTGAACTGTTAGCATCTAGTGGAGCATAAATGTCTCTCAACCGTGCGTAATTGGCTGTCAAGCCCAGTTTCAAACCATTATCTAGACCCTTGTAATACAGTGAAAAAGCCGCACCATAGGCATAAACACCCGAATATAAAGCATTAAAATTTTTAGGATGATACTGCAACTGTAAGCCAATGTTATAAACATCTTTTTTGATACGTAACTGTAACACATTAGCTGCACGACCTGTACCAGATCCCCCTCCATCTGTACCAGAGTTATAGACACCGTTTCCTAAAGCTCCAAAGACCATATACTTATCGGTCATGCCTGCAATATCATAGTAAACACCCCAATACTTTCCAATAACAGCAGCATACGCATCTTTTTTCATTGTAAAATAGTTAAGACGTGTCCCCAGTAAAAGACCAGTAGACTCATTACCTGTTTGAGTATCTGAGCCAATAACATTTCCATTATTAGAAAATTTTACACTGGCCTCGTATTGAAAAGCCATCTCAAGGTGGTTCTCAAATTCTGTATAATAGAAGAGTCCTCCTCTTGTTGCTCGATCAGTAAAAGTAAAGGTATCATGTTGATACAGCTCTGCGAAACGAAGACTTAAGTAGACTTTAGCAGGAATGACACTTTCAACTACCTCTTTAGTATAGTAAAAAGGTCTCCATTTTCCACTCATGTTACTCTCATTGTTCTCTACAAGAATAACACGTTTTTCACCTTGGGTCTTCTCTTTGACCTCTTGTCTTAAACGATCGGTCTCTGCAGTACCACGAGCATCTGAGTTATCACGTATCTTTTTCTCTGATGCTGTCGCACAATGATAGACCTTAGTCCCATTAACATCTTCAGTGATCAGATCTTCTTTTGAACAGTTATAGGTCACACCGTTATGTTCAACAGAGATACTATCTGTCAGCAGAGAGTCTGTTTGCGTCAAGTTAGTATCTGATGCTTCTAAGTAGACTTTGACACTACTATTGTCATCTTCACTAAGGTTACTATCAACGACTTGGGAGCTGTTTAGATCAGAAGGCTCTGTTGGTGTGACATTAATATCAACCATAGAGTTTGCTGTAGCGTCTTGTGCAAAAAGCGCCATAGAGAGGAATAAGAATAAAAGAGTCGCAACAGTTTTACTCAAACAATCCTCCTAATGCAGAGAGTGCTTATAGTCATCGATCAAGCGCGATAACTAATAAAGATTAAAACAGACTCGTTCTCTACCAAGAGACCGATTTGCCTGAACCACGTTTTCCTATAACTGTCTCACCTTCCCACCATGCAAGACCTGTTTTGATCTCAGTGAGACTTAACATGAAGTAATATTCTACTTGTTGTTTACCATCATCCATTGCAACATTACGCTGTAAAATCTTTCCAGAGAGGCTCATGTCAGGAGCTACCATCGTCCCTTTTTTCTGAACTGTACGTTGGTTAAACTCATCATCATTACGAAGCTCACGGGCTTGCTTACTCATAGCATCTTCAGCCCCATTCGCACTCACTGCCGTTGTCACAACAACTTTACCACTACGTAGTAGTTCAACACGAATCTTTTTAACAAGTTGGTCGGTATCAATATGTTGCATCGTATCATTGGTGATACGAGAGATCGCAAGTACATAACGGTCTCCACTCTTTTTATCAAGTGCACCTGATTGTAACATTGACTGTACTGCTTTAGATGCAGCTTCATTAAAGTCACGATAGTCTAGACCCATCACCTGCGCACCCTCATCGTTATTCATATCTATACGCTCTGTCTTGTCAGCACATCCACTCATTACTCCTGCTACTAGTAACGCAGACAGTGTGATCTTTACAATATTTTTCATCTATGATTTCCTTATTTGTTTATAAATAGTTGGTACTCTGTAGCACGCTTGTTTGGTGCTACGATATGGATACTAAATGTCGCATTTTTAAAGACGGGCAGATCTGTCCAGTTGGTCTGGATCGAGCTGATCTCAAAGCCATCTTTGTCAAACCACACGACACGGTAGCGTAGTTTCATATACTTATCTGTCTCATTCTCACCCACAACTTGAAGCTCCGTCAGACCACTTTCACTGTTGATACGTTTAGAGATACGCTCAACAGTGATATCGCCTTTGATACTATCATCAACGACTTTGACATATGAACTTTTATCAGCACATGCACTAAAGAGTAGTGCGACCATTAACGCTAATATCCACTTTTTCATACTAAACCTTTTATGGGCGTCCCATAGGAATCACCGAGATAGAGGGCTTTGCCCCTGCTCTACTCATTTTAACATATATTAATGCGTCTTCACTAAATGAAAGGTTAACTGCTGGCAAAGTTAAACCTGTATTGGTTTTGATATGTATGAGACCATCATCTGGACGCTCTAAACTTATAAGATCAAAACGTTTAGGCAGGGTCGTCCAAGAACGGGTATCTGCCTGTGTCGAGGCGATGGTATATATAGTCGTTGCCAGTGAAGCAACAGCCCAAGCCAACCCTGCATTGCCATCACTGTTTTGCGCCTGTCGCTGCGTCTGATACTGAATAATCGCTTTGGTAGTTGCAGAGAGCAATGCCCGTCTCATAATGGCAGGATAAGCCTCTTTAAACTCTCTTAAGACAACACGATCCATATCAGAAAGTAGCTGTGAATGAAAACTCTTATCATCCTCTAAAACACTATAACTTTCAAATGCACTAGAGCGGGGATAGATCTTAGGCAAGGCTAATGAAACATAGCTCAGGTTATTGGAGAAGATCCATACCGGTACATCCATACGCCACTCTTTTTTAACAGGAGCCAAGCCATCTTCAATGATGATCCAAACATGGGTCTTCTCTCTTTGAACGCCTCCCGATAAAAGAGCATCAACATAAGCCAAATCATCTTTTATATAACTGTTGTTTTGGTTCATACCATAGGCCTCTTTTAAGAGATCAAACGCTTTAGAACGATCACCATCTTTAAGTGCAAAGATCCCCGCCATGTAACTCACCATAGGGTTGATAAAATCAGGATAGGCTTCGAAGTTATACAAAGAGGGGTATTTTTGTTGTAAGGTGCGTTCAGCTGCAGGCATATTGTTATCTGTGTCGACACCATTACCATCACTTTTCTCTTTCTTCTCGATAGCCTCACGGTTTTTTTCTATCAACTTCGCATAATAAGCTTTAGCCCGACGTTGGCGATCAATCGCTCTATTGAACTCTACACGAGCAGCATCATTATCACCCTTAGACATATAACTCAAAGCCTTATAGGTGTTGGCCATCACACCATCATATTGTGTTCCCATATAAGGCATCGTTGTGTCATTGACTAAAAGACTCGACATCCCTTGAGAGAGATCAGAAGAGAGAAGTTGCTGCTCATAATACTTAATAAGCCACTCACTCTCATCAAAAGCTTTAATACTAGCATTTTCATCATGCGCAAAACGATATGCCAGACCAGCATTAAGAGACCAAAGCAGGTTATCGCGTTGGGTACGATCATCAACATCTATCTCACTACTGCTTGCTAAAGCGGCCCCTTTGTAATCGCCATGAGCAACCATAGTGTCTACTTTAAGCATGCCCTCTTTAGGAGCACATCCCGCTATCATAATGATCAGACCCATTAACATCAATAGATGTAACATCTTTTTTTTATACATCTTCTAAAATCTCTTTTTGTAATTTCTTGCTTAGACTTTCAAAAACCAGTTGGTATGATTCATCAACCATCTCATAGATCAGCTTATCATCTAAATCTTTCTCACATCCTAGTGTATTCCAATGTTTTTTACTCATATGGTATCCTGGTTCAACAGCCTCATAGATTGAGCGTAACTCAAGTGCATAAAGAGGATCACATTTGACATTTAGACTTAGGGGTTCACCACGATCATCACTTAAGACAAACATCTTGTTACCTACTTTGTAAACAGCTGTTGTCTGATCAAAAGGGTATGACTTTTCAACCCCTTTTTTAGCCAAACAGTAGCTTTGAAGATCTCTCTTGTTCATGATTCTCATTTGTCTATTATTTTCTCTACTATATAATGCCATAAAAATAAGAAGCTATCGCTACAAAAGGTAATATTATGCAACAAAAACACGAACCTTTAACAACACAACGCCATCTCACACCTGATGAGATCACTACCCATCTCGATAGTGTTGAGTATATCATCATGGCCGCACCCACAACACGTGACAATGCCAAAGCACCTATTCACATCACCCTCTTTTTAAACACCACAGATGAACTTCCTATGGAGATTCAACAAGCAGTCTTGGAGAAATTTGCAGAGCAATACAAACTCACCAATATTCAAGATGTCTTCTCTCATATCGATGCGGTTGCCTTTGCTGTGACCAATCAAGAGACCTATATGCCTATGCACCTCTTTAAAGATGAAGATAAAAAAGCACTCGATCATACCCTAATGCACATCATAGACTTTGAAGCAGATAGTGTTGACTTTAACGAAGCGAAAGAGGGTTCAACAGGGTGGAGTTATAGCTATAACTAAGTCTAACTGCAACGTGCCTCGATCTCTTGCACTGTCTTAGCAATATGTGAAGAGAGATTCTCGTACCCCTCTGGTGTCACTAAGATATTATCCTCTATACGTATCCCTATACCTCTATATTTTTTAGGGACATCTCTATCATCTTCAGGTAAGTAGATACCCGGTTCTATAGTCAGAACCATCCCTGCCTCAAAAAGCATATCATCCCCATTTTCATCTTTATAAGGAAGAGGATCATGTACATCTAGGCCGATCCAATGCCCAATGCCATGAGGGTAATATTTCTTCTGTTTTTTCTCTTTTAAAAGTGTTTTAACATCACCTTTTAAGATACCCAGAGCTACCATCCCTTCACACAGTAGTCGTTCAGAATGCTCTTGTAGTATCTTTTTTGAACTACCTACTTTAATAAGCTCAAAGATCTGAAGTTGTACCTCTAGGACCATATTGTAAAGTTCTATCTGAGCTGGTGTAAACTTACCATCAACAGGATATGTACGGGTAATATCACTTGCATACATCTCATACTCACACCCTGCATCAACTAAGACAAGATCTCCTGATTTAAGAGGTTGATCATTTTTGATGTAATGCAAGGTATTGGCATTGTTTCCCCCTGCGATGATCGTAGTGTAAGCATCACTATACGCCCCCTCTTTTTTAAAGATATACTCATACTCTGCTTGGAGCTGATACTCCATCATATTGGGGTGAACAAGGATCATAGCATGGTGATGAGCAGAAGCAGTGATAGCCAGTGCTTCACGCATCTTTATAATCTCAAAGTCATCTTTGATAAGACGCATCTTCTGTGTTAAGGCCGTAATATCATGAAAACTTCTTGGCGCACGATTAACAGAACGATCATGCAGAAGTGATGCTGCTACTTTTTTAATCTCACCATAGAGTTTCTCTTCGCTAAAAAGATCAATATAGAGACGATCTTGATCTTTCATCAATCTTTTTAACTCTGTTATTAACGCTTCACTCTCAAAGATATCATCAACACTAAAACGTTCTTGTGCTGCTTCTACACCCAAACGTATACCACTCCACAGTTCCAACTCTGGCTCTTTTTTTTGAACAAAAAGTGTTGTAGATAACACACCCTCTTTTTTAAAAAGTACTAAGGTGCTGTTATCCTCATCAAAACCAGTTAAGTAGTAAAAGTCACTGTTGGGGCGAAAAGGGTACTCTGTATCATTCGAGCGGGTCTGTAGTTGTGCGGTGGTGATGATGGCAACCCCATCATCCATCATCTCTAAAAGTTTACTTCTGCGTTGTTTATATATAGGCTCATTCATAACATCCATTGTAACCAAGTAGAGTAACAATGACTCTTAGAAAAGCTATTGGCAGTTGCGGTCTAAAAAGGCATTGAGTTCTTTGATATAAGCAACCGTAAGTTGATCATACCCCTTCATCGCACCCTCAACATTAGCTTCAAGACCATCGATCTTGATCTCAATGAACTTAGAGTCGATGATATTACGATGATACTGCTCTAAAAGAACAAGCTTAACAAACATACGCACACTTGAAGTGCCATCTTCATGTAAGGTCTGTGAAAAATCATAAAAGTTTGTCTCTAACAAAAGATCATTTTTTGCAAAAGATTTAAAGTTGATCACACTTCCAAAAGAGGCATGCTTGATGATTGATTGGGTCATTAAGTCGATCACTTGATGCGAAACACTATCCATCCAACGTGCACGTTTGTACTCATATGAACGTAAAGCATCTGTTCGGTAGTAGATCGAACTAGAGTTAAGCATTGAAGAGCTCTCTATAAGCCCCATTCTAAGTACCTTTTTCTGACAACCACTCACTTTAGAGACAGTCGTATCTGTATCAACATCTAACATATACTTAGCCGTTGCAGGGACCTTACTTTGAAGCGAACAACCACTCATTAAAGGTAGTAGTATGACTAATAACCAAAAATTCATCTTTTTAACAATACGCATCTACTTCTCTCCTGGTCCAAGGTCTTCTTCTTCACTCTTAAAAAAGAGGTCTGAAGGGCTATCACTATAGCGTGACAATAATTGGTTGATCTCATTGAGTGTGGCTTGCATCTCACGCATAGTGATACCAAACTCTTTCATAGGCTCTTGAACACCCTCTTTAACAGAGTAGTCTCCATTAGCATTACGCTCTTCAAAGACCTGCATTGAGTTGCCAACCTTATCGATATTTTTGGCGTATGACTGTAAGACATCCTCAAAACGCTGCTCAAACAACATCGTTCGCTCGATCAAAGCATCGATCTTAGGCATCGTCTTATCGATCTTCTCAAAAGTAGCATTGGTTGAGTGTAAGAGTCTTTGAAAGTCTCGAGTACTCTCTTTAGTCATAGCACGATCGATCTTCTCTAACGTATTGGCAAGATGTGCGATCACTCTCGTGATCTCCTCTTGATTCTCCTCACGTAAAAGGACCTGTGTAGCATGTAAGGTCTTGGAGAGGTTATCAGAGACTGAACCCACCTGCTCTTGTAACTTAACAAGCAGTGATGGTGCAGAGTCGATCTCAGCAACACCACCCTCTGGTGCGATCAAACGTTCGGCCTCACGACTCCCTTTACTCAAGTCAATATAGTTTAACCCTGTAATACCTTGAGATTTCAGAGTCGCAACGGTATCAATCTTGATCGGAGCACTCTTTTTTACTGAGATGTCAACAACAATCTCTTCAACATTATCATCATTAATCTCCATAGAGATCACCTTACCAATGGTCACACCACGATACTTTACAGGAGAGTCAATATTAAGACCAGAGACAGACTCAGTAAAAAAGATCTCATAATTGACTAAAGCCTCTTTATCGGTAGGACGGATCAGCCAGATCACAAAGACAAAGATCGCAATAACAGAAAAGACCACAAAGAGTCCCACCATCGTATAGTTTGTTTTTGCATTCATCTTCTACTCCATACCAAAAAATCGTTCTATGAACGGGCTCTGTATCTCTTTGACCTCTGAAAGTGTTCCTTCAGCTGCTATGACCTTGTTGTCTATTACTGCCATTCTATCTAAGGTGTGATTAATCGATGTCAAGTCATGTGAAACCATCACGACACTCAAGTTTAAAAGATCGCGTAGTTTCATGATCAGTCGATCAAAATCACGTGCAGAGATTGGATCCAATCCAGAAGTAGGCTCATCCAAAAAGAGTACTTTAGGATCCATAGCCAAAGCTCTAGCTAAAGCCACTTTTTTCTTCATTCCCCCACTAAGTTGAGAAGGATAGAGCGCACCATCACCTTGTTTAAGGCCAACAATATCGATCTTATATGCTACAACATCTAAAATACACTCTTGTGAAAGATCACTATACTCTTGAAGGGCTAGTGCAATATTTTCTGCCACACTTAGTGAGGTAAACAATGCATTTGATTGAAATAGAACACCCCATTTTAGACGTAACTCTTGTGCATTTTTTTGAGAGATATTTTCGATTTTTTGATCTAAAAGGGTAATGGAACCTGACTTGAACTGCTCAAGCATGATGATCTCACGCATCAAGGTCGACTTACCACATCCACTTGGGCCTAAAAGCCCATAAATCTCACCCTCATTAACATGCAAGTTGAGTCGATCATGCACTACGTTCTTTCCAAACTGTGTCACCACATCTTTAACTTCAATGATCTTTTTCATTAGAACCCCAACTGTGTAAAGATAATCGAGAAGAAAGCATCACAGATGATCACGGCAAAGATCGACTCTACCACCGCACGGGTCGTATTAAAACCAATACTTTGGGTGTCATTTTTGACCTGTAAGCCTCTAAAAATCCCGATACTTGCAATCAAGATCGCGAAAAATGGTCCTTTGATCAGACCAATCCAAAAGTGCTTAATCGCAACGACTTCTACAAAACGATCCATAAAGAGGCTTACTGTAATGTCAAGATCAATCTTAGCGATCAACATCCCCCCTAAAACACCAAAAAAGTCTGCAAAAAAGATCAAAAGAGGCATCATGATCATCAATGCAATCATACGCGGTAGTACTAAAAAAACATAGGGATCAAAGCCCATTGTACGCATCGCATCTAGCTCTTCGGTAATCTTCATGACACCGATCTGCGCTGCATAGGCTGAGCCACTACGACCCGCTACGATGATCGCCGCAAGCATTGGTGCGAGTTCACGCAGTATCGAGATACCCAACATATCAACGATAAAGATATTGGCACCATAGATCTTTAACTGCTCAGCCGATTGATAGGCCACAACAACGCCAATCAAAAAGGTAGTCAAGGCAATAATAGGCAAGGCTTTGATACCGCTCTCATAGATCTCAAAAAAGGTCTCTTTCAAACGAATGTTTCGCCATGCATACAGACTACTCATCAAAGTGATTGTCAACTGTGCGATGAAGGCCAAAAAGGTGTTGAGCATCTGTAAGTTTTCACCAATATAAAGACCGATATTATAGAAACAGTTCTTTTTTTGTGGCTCAAAGTCATGCTTTTTATGGGTATGTGCCTCAACCATATCAAGCATTTTTCGTACTTCACTATTTTCACCTACTAGTAATAATGATCGAGCATCTTCCTCTGCTACACGTATCGCTTTAGAGATTAAAAGTGCCCCTACAGAGTCTAAAGCACTCACTTTACTGAGATCAAAGATGACATCTCTCTCTTTGAAAGTACTCATACTAGCCATCAAGGTCTGTTCAAAATCTGCAACTTTATGTAAATTAGAGTGACCTCTAAATCTATACAGCGTTTGTGCACCTTGCGTTTCAATATGTATGCTTAAAAAATCTTCAGACACGACAAGACTCCTCTAAGATCAAACGTTCCGACTCAAGTGTACCCTTAATCAAGCGCATATAGCTATTACCGCAGGCAAAAGCAGGCAGATTGATATAGCGACACCCCTCAATCACAAAAGCACGATCTTGATGATGATGGCCTTCAATAAACATCGCATGAGTTAAAAGGTCAATCGAACTAAGATGTTT
>Ga0256826_1002989_pt1 | contig 10206 bp, 9 predicted proteins | sample CV79metaG_FD_185975 | JGI IMG/M metagenome (GOLD analysis project Ga0256826, IMG submission 185975) | Hydrothermal vent microbial communities from East Pacific Rise, Pacific Ocean - CV79 | ecosystem: Environmental > Aquatic > Marine > Hydrothermal vents | place: Pacific Ocean: East Pacific Rise... | reverse complement strand
TCCCTTATAATCTCTTGATGGTGATTGTAGAGAGCACTCATATAGAGCCAGTCATAAAAGGCTGTTTTAGGCTCTAATGCCCACTGCTCCCCTTTAAAAGAGAAAGAGCGCAAAGCGCCTGATTGCTTGATACGCATATCTTTTTTAGCCACAATACTCTCTACCTCATAAAGATCACTGTACTGTAGACCATTTTCAAAGACTTTAGAACCCTGAAATGCACACTCCATACTAATCGTTCTACCCGCCTCAAAATCAACTTGTAAGTTAAACGCACTCAAGGCCCACCCCAACTGCGTATCAGACTTCGTAGAGACCTCAAGCACTTTTTGAGTATGACACTTCGCAAATGCTTGATGTAACGATACGATACTTTTACTCTTTTGCGATACTGAAAATCCGTTAAAGAAGGTAAACTCAACATTAACCTCTTCTACCAACGTATCACTATTTGTCGCTACAAATACGGGTCTATTTGCCATCATATACTCCTATGATCTGACTTGCATCAATCTTGTTTGGCACTAAGATCTCTGCCTTTCTTGCCTCTTTCTTTGTATGAAAATCTGCACCATAAAACATGTCGTTAAAACTAATGTTATTGGCTATATCATACTGAGTGTAGAGCTTTGAGCCAAACTTATTGGCCACCTCATTACAAAAACGCACATCATCTTGAAGTACCACACTAACAGGTAACTCAATCCACATACCACGAACTATAGAGCCTCTATGCTTTGCTATGTGGTACATAGGATGATCCATCATAAAAGCAAGATGTACAAACGTATCTAACCCTCTTCTTCTATCAAGACGATGACTAAGTCTGTCTGCACCATAACGTGACACATCTATCTGCTGTGCTTCAATCTCTCTTAAAGACAAAAGACCATATTTGACAATAGATGAGATATTACTCAAGTCAGTAAAGTGCCATACCGACTCAACATCATAATAATCAAACGCTTGCTTTAATGTCATCTACCTCTCCTTGTTTGAAGAAGTATAGAGCTATTTTATGACAAAAACTGTCTTTTTGACTACTTTAAAATCTTATCTTATACCGTTGCTTCTGTTGGGGTGCATGAAAGAGTGCCTCTTTAAAGAGCATTTGCAAGATCTGCTTAAGCGCACGAACACCCAACTGACTATCTGCAGCTCTCTTAGCTATCTCTCGTATCGTCTGATCATCTATATCAACCTCGCTATGGTGTAGTCTCACTTTTGAGATATAGCTTTTCAAAGGCGAACTTTGACTCTGCGTCAAAAGCTTATAATAATCCTCTTCATCAAGTACCTGTAAGTTGACAACAGTGGTTAAACGCCCCAAAATCTCTTTAGAGACCCCTGCCTCATAAAAGTCCTCTAACACTAAGGTACGCTCTTTTGAAGTCATCTCACAAGATTTCTGAAAACCCATCTCGATGCGTTGCTCTTTTTTCTCATAAAGCCATTGAAATGCCCCCGCAAGTATGAACTGCATCCCCTGCGTCTGCAAAGACCCTGATTGGGTTACACCCTGATCATCTTTAAAGTTAAAAGAGATAGAGGCCCCTTCAATAAAGCGCAACAGTTGATGTACAACACTCTGATCTGCCCCCTCCTCATCACAAAAAAGTTTATCAAACTCATCTAAAAAGACCACACACTCTTGCGCCCTAAACAAATCATACGCTGCACGTTCAAAAATATCTCTAGCAATATCACTTATAGAGTTCCCTACAATACCTTCTGAAACCAGACTAGATGCATCTATATGTACAAAGTCTAAGTGGAGAAGTTCACACGCTTTTTGAACTAAAAAAGTCTTTCCCGTACCCGTAGGACCTACTAACATCATAGGCTCACTCTTAACATGTTTATCTCTCTGAAGAAGATGCGCTTTAAGCTGATGGTAGTAGAGACTCAAAGCCACCTCTCGTTTGGCCTCATCTTGGGCAATAATATCTCTGTTGAGTGCTGTTACTATCTCTTGTGGGGTATGTTCTATAACTCTAGGAGCGCTCTCTTGTTGTTCGCTAGATGCTTCACGAACAATGACCGTTCCAGGATGCTCTTTTGCATAGGTTTGAGCCGCAAGAGCATCATCAAAATAGAGTGTCTCACCTACTACACGATAAATCACACGCGCTACATCAACCACTTCCATATATACCTCTTTTCTGAAAGTATAGGTCGTGGCATTGACAAAAAGTGTCTGTTTTAACCTACAACCAAAAGTGTGCGTAGCCAATAACTTTAATGTAAAGCTCTTTTCGCTTGTTCAACAAGCTCTAAAACATAGGTAGAACCCTTATTATTTTTCTTAGCCTCCCATTTTTTTACAAAGTCTTGCAGTGACTTTTTTAGTTTATTTTTATACTTTGGATTGTGCATTCCATCCCAAGAGTTTTGTGCTGTTTCATTCACTTTGGCATGTTTACTTTCAGCTTCTAAAATCTCAATTTCATTGATATGCGTGTTAATTTGAGAGATATTATCGTAATCAGGGTATTTGTTTTTAAAGTTCTGAAGTATTTGTAAGTTATTAGAGTTCACCGCAATTAAAAACTCTTCTTTTAGTTTCATATCTGCTTTTTCTTGTGCTTCTCGCTCTTGTCTTAAAAGTTTCAATACCTCCAACTCTTCTTGTGATACTAATGGCTTTACACTTATTGTATTGATATTACTAAGAGTGCTATAACTACGTAGACAATCTTTAGAACCTGTTTTGTTTTCACCAAAGTTTGGAAGGGACATATATTCTAGTATTGAATTATTTGTATTATTCTGTTCTGTAGCCATTGTCAACAACTCTTGTAATTGCTCACTCTCAATCCAATTTGAAACATTAATATCCATTTCAAACTCAAAGGCTTTTAAATACTCTTCTATATGATCTACTCCTAAGATATCGACTTTAATTTTTCCATATCCCAAGGCTTTTGCCATACCAATATTATGAAAACAATTGGCAGTATTATGAAATGTTAAAGCAGATAACACTGCTCCTAACTCAGCTTTTTTAAGATTGTGATAGCGTAATTTACCTTGAAAAACAGCCCCCTCTTTTAGAGGAACAAAAGTTGTTCCAACTTTTTCGTTACCAGTATCTTCTGTTTTACTTGTCTTAGCACCTTTATGAACAGGGTAGCGTTTCCAACCTGCTATTGAGAACTCATCCATAAAAGTTGTAAAAAGCTTGTCATTTTGTTTCACATAGATAGGGTAATATGAAGCTCTTGGTGTTCCTAGTATTTCTGTTCTTTGTTCTAACTCTTGCACATTTTTAGTTGCTTTAAAATGAGAAAAATTAACTCTACCTTTTAATGCCTTTTTTTTATTGACATAACCAAATATTGTTTGTGCAAGATCCGCTCTCGTATCAAAGTGAAGCGCCGATAGTCCATCTTTAACACTATGTTTATATGGTAGCTTATACAGATACGATAATCCAAAATGTGCTATTGTATTCTCAGACTTTTGAAAAAATACTGGAATTTTTTCTCCTCTATATAGTTTCTCTTTCCAAAAGGTCCAATCTGGAGACTCTTTTGGCTCAGTATCTCTACCATCAAAATAGGCAAAAAGAAAGTTTTGCATCGATTTTTCTGTGAGTTTCATCTCCTTTTTTACATCAAAAAAAATAAATTCATAAACTTTTCCATTTGGAATTTTTGCATTTTCATCTCGACCACTAGGTTGTCCTGTCAAAACAATAGTCCCTTTTACTGGGGAAGAAGTATCATAGCTATAACGTTTGTCTCCTACAGTTGATGTAGAAGTATGAGAAAAAGTGTAAGTAAAATTATCATTATTTATTAATTTATACTTTTTACGTGCTGTTTTATCATCAGCTTTATTTCCAAATTTACCCTTTTTAAATTTGGAAGCAAAATCAATATTAAATATTTTATCTATCTCTTCATGTTTTATACGTCCTGGTTTGCCACAATCTTCTATAATAAAGTCATTACCAACTTTTTTCAACCAACCACAAAAAGTATCTTTTTTCATCTCTTTCATATAAAAGTTGCTATTGTCTGACAGATCTCGTACAGCATAAGTATCATCATTCAACTGACTCATCTTAGAAAAGCTCATTATCTCTAAAACATTTCGTATCATTCCTTTTACTGAAGTACTTGGAATGTAGTAATCACTGTTGTGCTGACAAAAGTGCTCTCCTTTTTCATGGTCTCTTACAAAAATAGGACTTTTTGCTGTAATAGTAATGTCTAGCATACCACTCACACTGTCTTCAAAAGGAATGTCATGACTTACATTTTCCGACCAACTTGGAAAAAAAACATCTTTACTCAATGGTACAAAATTAAATGGTGCTGTTATCATCTTTGACTCCCTATCGTTTCATTGTGTTCTTTGATTAATCTAGTTAAATTATTCATCCCTCAAATCCTGCAAAAACAGATTTTTGAAGTACTTTGACAACCATATCCTCACAAAGTAGATCCTCTTCTTCTACCCAAATCTCTGCCATAACAATAGAAGGGCACTCTTTTATATCAGTCAAATAGGTTTGAACATCAGACATGGATAGATTTGTCTCGGACACCAACCAACTACTGTTCACCTGCTTGACAGAAATACTTCTCTCTCCATTCGCAAAATGTGCTTCATAAATGAAGCCATCCTCACTCTCTACTTGCGGATCTCTCCCTATAAAGATATCTTTAACTTTATTTATCGGTCTATGAGAAAACTGCACATAGCCCTCATAACCCTTTAATGAATTAATATAAACGATTATCTCTTCTCTACTTTTATGCATTACTTTGCTCCTTACTCCAAGTACCACCGAAAACACCATGGCCTTTAGTTGTCATTCCCCCTAAAGGCAACATGCCCGTAGTAATATCATCAAGGGTATTTTCAAAAGCTTGTAGTGCGTTTCCTTGAACATCCTTATCCATCAATATCTCAATCTTCCAAAGGTCTTTTTGAGACAGTGTTTTTTCTTGAAAAAGTGCCCCATCAATAGCACCACCGGTAAAACGGTCTATAGCCACATGGTCAAAAGTTTTAGTCTCTTGATTGTCATTTTGATAACAGTCACTAAAAATCACTTTACCCTTTAAGCCTGCTCCATCACCATCACTCTCTTTTGCACTACCAAAAACCTCTGATAAAAGTAAAATACCATCACTGTTTTCAATACTCTTACCCTCTAGCCTGTTAAAGTGAAAAACTGTTCTATGTGCTATAGCACCTTTAAGAGAACTGGCCGGCATAAGTACTCTTTTTTCACTTAGACCCTTTTTATCATAGTCTATAACATGCTCATAAACTGCTGTAGCATCAGCATCTTCATCGCCAAAACCACTTCCAAACATAAAAAAGTCGTCAGGTGTTATACGAAGTTTATAACTTGTATATTGCTGTGTTACTTCTGCCTTTACCTCATAAAGATCACCTAATGCACTGTTGAGACTACTAGAGTACTGCTCATAGCTATCGCTCTCAAAACGCTCACATCGTATCTCTACAATTTTGAGCTTACCAAAACCTTTGGTACTACCACCACCTATTCTAAACGTATTACCTGCTAAAAGCCCCAAAACCTCTTCAAAACTATCTTTTTCATCTTCTATCATCTCAATGCTAAACTTAAAACGTGTCCCTTTATAAAGGACTTCCTCATCAAACTTAGCATGCTCTTTGGCCACACCTTTTTCAGTTATGGCGGTATGTTCTCTAATAGGAAGTGTCTCAAATATCTTTAAAAAAGATGATTTTTCTAATAGAAGTTCTTCATGTACTTTTTCATCTTCATCTAACATCAGCGCATTAGAAACAATGACCTTTGAACCGTTTTCATCACCAAAAATGTCTTTGACTTTTTGTGAACCTTTTAACTGCTCAAACTCTTTTCTCAAAACACCTGTAAGTGATGTTCCTAAAATCATAGGCAGTGCATTAAAATCTCTCTGTATTGGACTGTCTTGTAAAAAGTCACTTGCATTACTACCTACTTTAAAAGGAGTGTCTGCTTCTATAACAATATGTGCTACGTCTCTAGTTCTCATTTTTTGACTCCTCATCTTTAACTTTTGGCATCTGCATCGCCAGTAACTTAGTAAAAGACAGTGCATTTTTTGAACTACGCATAGCTGCTAGTAAAGTACTTTGTTTAGAGCCTTTCCATTTATCTTTGGCTACCCCATGAGTAATGTAATCCTCTACATCCGAACAGATATCGACTGTGTTGGCACACATACTTCTAATGCTGCCCCATTGCGCGTTCATCTTGTTACTATAAAGATTTTTGTTTTTAACTATAAATATATGTACTTCATTTGCTAACGCTAACTCTTCCATCTTGACACTTTTTCTCGCTTGTAAAAAGCGTGCGGTTTCATCTGTCAATGTAACTACTGTAATCTCATTGCGAGGTAAAGGTAACTCTTTATACTCAAAACTAAGACCTTGTAAAAAACTAGGGTTAATTAACAGTTCTCCAAAACCTTCACTTAAGTAAGCGCCTACTCCAAGCTTCAAACATGCCAATTGCTCTTTAGTGACATTTTTAAGGACAATAACACTCCCTTTGTTAATACAAACACGCTCATAGTCTTTTGTCTCTCTTACCCCATTATAAGGTGTAAATGTTGACGTTCGTAGTTGTGTTTTTTCATAAACAATATTCTCTTCACCTAGACCTTCACAAAGATGGCTTAAGTCATAACTTGCATTACCGTCTTGATCTACCAAGGCCAAGCGACTCTTTACATATAGTGTAACTTCTTCATTAAGAGTCAGATCTTCAACGACCTCGTTATCTCCATTAAGAGATATTTTCACCTCACCATATTGAGCAGATTTAGACTTACCTAACCTTTTAATCCCCAACAGGTTTGTTTGAATGCGCTCTAAGTCTTTAAGAGAAATCTCATCATATTGAAGTGTAAATTGCCATTTACTACCACTTTTTATAGCAGTGTATCCAAACATAGAACCTTCTAAACTTCTTCTATTGACTTTGTCATATGCTGACTTCTGTGCATAGCTATAACTAATATAGCTCACCTCTCTCTTGCCCGTAATATATCCATTTCTCATCTGTTTTAGCTGTTTATAAGAGCTAAAGTCTTCAATGTTATGATGTACAAATACTGTTTTTGTATTTAGCTTTTCATGGAAAAAAGCTAGAGGCATTTTATAGGTCTGCTTACCATTACTTAAAACAGTAGCATCTCCAAAACGTACTTTTCCACTGTGAAACACATCAAAGCTATTTTCAAACTGTGTGTACTCTCTTGCGACCATACCTAAGAAATTACTTCCGGGGATGAAGTCGAGTTGCTCTATGTTTCCCTCTGTGTTAGAAGATGCTGGCAAAACAATATCACTTAAAAACTCTACTTGAAAGACTAAGCTTTTCATTTGACTTCCTCCACTTTAAATGCGCATCGGCCTAAGCCACGATTACGGTTTAAACCCATTCTCTTAATGAGCTTTAACCCTTTTTGAACATCGGCTAACCTTGCTTCAGAAACATCTCTGATCTCACCATATAAGGACAAAGGCACTGTCACCTCAATCTCTCGTAACGAGTTGTCTACAGCTATACCTTCTCCATCTATCTGCGTTGAAGCAATAACATCATAAAGATGCTCCTGAAGTTGGTTCCCTATAATCTGTGTTTGTGTCTCTTTTGCAAGCGTTGCATTAGAAAAATAAGCCTCATGTAAAAAAGCTACGTCTCCAAACATCTCTACCATCTCACGAACCAGACCTTTAATGGTCTTTCCGGGAGCATAAGGAAGGGCATTTTCATCTTTAATAACGGCACTGTCCAACTTCGCACCAGAACTCAGCCCAGAACTCAGATGCCAATAGTCAAAATATTTAAGTTCATATTTTATAGTCATTATCTTGCCTCCGTGATTGATATAATTTGTAAGACATCATAGATAGGAGTTGTTCCTTCAACAAGTAAGCGATTTAGCTTTAAACTAGTATCTAATGACTTTAGATTTTTGTTGAGGATTGCTTTCGAATATTTTGGATTAATATCTGCCATACTGTCTACACGTTCTAAAAAGCTTTGTGCATAGTCACTACTTTTGTATAACTCACTAAGCCAAGATCTTAACTTTGAACTCGGAGAGTCTTTCAAACGTAGAGACTCTACTACAACAATAAAATTTTTAATCAACGGTTGAGACGCCTCAGAAATGTAGTACGGTCCAAAGTCAAGTCTTATCTCTTCTTTATCATTAGTAATTGTCAACTCATCTTCTATAAACTTCTCCCATGATTGAAAGTTTGAACTCTGAATGTTGTGAAACATCAAACTAGAAGGAGCAGACACTTCATTAATAAGTTTTGCTCTCTTTTTAGTTTGCGTACATAGCTCTTCAGCTAAAGTAACTGCATAATGAAAAGGATATTTTTCATTACAGTAAGCAATACCAGCACAGGCAGTAAGCTTATAACCTAACACTTCTTCTGTCTCTTTTTCAAAAAACTCTAAAAACTCGTTAGTAAAAGCTAATGCATCATCTGACTTGCATATAACAGTAATATCATCACCCCCCAAAATAATCTCACGAACTGCTTTGTCTACTTTAGCACGCTCAAAAGCCTTTTTCGTTGCCGCATCTAAGTTAAGAGAAAAACTACTAAGTGACGTACCAATTTTTCTTATCACTTCACCCAAACCATTACCATCTATATGGATAACTGCCAACTTGTTTTTAACATTTGAAATATGTTTAAGGTCTTTGTAGGTCTCATCTTTTTCTATATTTTGATACGCTTCTAGTTTTTGTAGTGTCGCTTTATCTCCATCTTTGTTTACTAATGGTTTTGCAGTAGTTGGGTTAAGCTTCATAATATTGAGACTCAGATCAAGAGGCATGGAAGGTCTGTTTCTCTGTACCTTCAAACGTTTTTCTAGTTCATCAATTATCCCTTGAGTCTGCTTGCCTTCAAACGACACGACTGCTTGAGAGATGGTAACACCATATGCTTGCTGTTCTATCTGTTTTGAAAAAAGAGAGACTGCCTTTTCACACTTATCTTTAGAGTGAAAAATTGCTTTAATATTTCCAGCCGCATTCACTAAAATCTCATCAGCTTCATATGCTTTAAAATCTTCAGATATTTTCTTTATTAATTCACTCGCCCCGACTATCTCTTTTAGCTTGTTACTTTTAAATATAAAATCTTGTATGCCCTGTATAGACGCACCGTACAAATAACTCATTTTATCTCCTCCAATGTATAGGCTCCGAGACCAAAAACAGTCTGTTTTCCCGCAGCTATGATTTCACCTAATTTTAAGTACTCATAACTTTTAGTATCTAAACCTTTTATCAAAAGTTCTCCTTTTAAACCACCAATTTTCATACTCTTTTTATGTCGATTTGAGTAACGCTTCATCTCTACAAATGTAAGTGAAGAGTCAATGATCTCTCCTTCAACTCTATACCCTAATGAGTGCATCTTCTCCCCTTTAAGTTGTAGATAACGATTGTGGATACTCCCTATCAAGGTATGTAAGCTAAAAGTATCTCTAGCTAAACGATTATTCTCTTTAAGACGAATAGGCATGGTAAAGGTAAGCCTAACCTCTTTAAGTGAATCACCCATTGATCTACTATCAAAAACATTAGGCATGACCTCTTTAAGAGAGGTAAACTTCTCTCCATCATAAACAGAATGATTGTTTACTAAAACTTTAACAATATGTACAGGGCGTCTGTCATTACCAACACCCTCCTCCTCAAGTGCTTTTTTTATACTCGATAACATATATGGCAATGCCGTAGTAGCCTCTTCAAAAAGATAAAAAGAGAAATTTAAATTTTTAGGTTGTAGCGTTAAACCTAAGCGATATTGATGAAAAAGGTTTACCTCTTCATAAAACTGATAGTAGAGACACTCATTGCTTGCAAAACACTCTTTACATTTGTAAGATGGATTGATACAGACAACACGTTTTAAAGCATACCCTAGTACACCTCGCAACATTGAACCTGTAAAAAAGGGCAGTTCAATTTTTGTATCTGTCTCTACATCAATTTTCAACCATTTAAAACTCAATAGATTACCTTTTATAATTATATTAAACCATCTTATTATTACTAATATTTTATCTATCAATAATAAAATCTCTGTTTTTTTAGTTTAAATCACTTTAATGTGTATTTTGTGAGAATTTTATGTCGCTCATACAGATTAAATATAAAATTTTAAAAG
>Ga0256826_1002988_pt1 | contig 10207 bp, 8 predicted proteins | sample CV79metaG_FD_185975 | JGI IMG/M metagenome (GOLD analysis project Ga0256826, IMG submission 185975) | Hydrothermal vent microbial communities from East Pacific Rise, Pacific Ocean - CV79 | ecosystem: Environmental > Aquatic > Marine > Hydrothermal vents | place: Pacific Ocean: East Pacific Rise... | reverse complement strand
GCGACCATACAACCCATCTTAGATGCTCCAAATGCTGACGAGTTGGTAGACTGGTTACGGCATCAACCTTTTTTTCATTGGGACTTCAAACTTGGCTACTGCATGGCACACGCTGGTGTGTCGCCCCAATTTGACTTTGGAATGGCAATCAACTACGCAGACAGAATAGAGAAAAAGCTACAAGGCAAAAACTACAAAGCATGGCTAAAACACATGTTTAAAGTAAGCTCAAACAAGTTCAACGCAAAAGCCAGTTCCATGGATATTGACAAGTACATTTTAAGCTCATTCATAGCCATGCGTTTTTGTGAAGACGACGGAAAACTAGACTTCAAACAAAAAGGCTCACCTACAACGCTAAAGATTGAGTACAAAGGTCTGAAACCATGGTTCGCGTGTCCCACAAGACGTAATATTCCTCTAAAAATTGTCTTTGGACACTGGTCAACTTTGGTAAATGACACCACACTAAACTACTACCACGACAGCAACGTCTTAGCCCTAGACACAGGCTGTTTGTGGGGAAATAAACTAACCATAGCAAGACTAGACACAGCAGAACCTATTGTTGTTCAGATTGGGTGTGATGGGGTTGAGAAACCGTAGATTGAATAAAAGTATTATATAAAATAAAATGGCTTACAATGTAACAATGGTTGCATAGCTAATAGTTTTTCTTAAGTTATATTATAAATTTATGGTATGATGGTTATAATCTAACATTATTAATAAAAAGGTGGAACTATGGTTAAAACTCCTTATCCAGATAATTTTGACGAATTAAGAGCAGAGGTGAGAGAAGCAGGGCTGTTAGACAGAGTGCCTGTAAGAGGTAGTATTGAGATGGTTGGAGTACTTATTGCAATAGTTGTTGCATTGAGTACTGCACCCTCTTGGAATCCTATTCTTTTAGGACTTTTTATGACAGTAATTTTTACACGTGCTGTGTTTATCTCTCATGATATTTTACATACACAATATTTTAAAAGTAAGAAACTCTCTTTTAAATTAAGCTATCCCTTTTCAGCTATTATTTTAAGTAACTCATCTTCTTGGTGGGATTATAAACATAATGTTAACCATCATACTTACTGTAATATTATTCAAAAAGATGAAGATATTCGAGCCTTAGATGGGACATTTACAAATGATAAACATAGAGGGAACAGTGAGACTATTAAGAAGTATAAACACTTGATTTTTTGGGGTTCAATGTTTTTTATGAATTTCGCTTTTATTGCTCAATCGTATAGTTTTGTAATTAAAAGAAAACTTTGGGGTGAGTTTGCTCTTATGTTGTTACATTGGCCAATAATTTGGGGAACTATTTTTTATCAACTTGGATTTACTGATGGTTTAATTGTATTTTTAGTTCTAAACTTTACTGTTTCACCATGGTTAGCATTTGGATTTATTACAAATCATTTAGGTTGTGAAGCATTTGAAGAGGAAGAGGGAAGAAAACTTTCATGGATGGAGCTTCAAATGAGAGGAAGCCGTTCTTTGTCTGGTGGAGCAATTATTCATTGGTTTTATGGAGGATTAAATACTCAAATTGAGCATCATCTTTTTCCAAAAGCACCACGTTTTAACTTGCTAAAAGTACAGCAAATGACCAAAGAGTTTGCAAAAAAACATGATATTTTTTACTTTGAAACAACACCAATAGAAGCGTATGTTCAAATTAATGATGGATTAAAAGCTTATAAATAAGTCTATGACTAACAGAAGATTAATCTTCTGTTAGTGTTTCTGTTTTAATTTCCGTACATTGACCATTTGATGAGTTTGTTATACCTGTATTAATACAACTTCCATCATATATAAAAGATGTTTCTATATGATTTTCAAATAGAAATACACTTCCATAAGAGTGAGATACGTTTACATCACCTTTATTATAGATAATACTCCCCTCATCTGTATTTTGATCTTCTGTAACTCCATCCATTCCTATATCAAGTTTACCATTTACAATAATAATATTGTTATGAGAATGGCTAATATTTAGGTCTCCACTACAAACAATAATACTATTTTGAACATTGGCAATATCAGAACTTTTATTTAAAAGAACAAAACTACCACCTTTAGATGGATTAAGACCAATAAATGTAGCTTTACCTCCCTCATAAATCTGTAAAGTATTATCAGTTGAATAGATATTATCACTTAAATAGAAGAGTTCACTGTTTTTAAAATTTTCAACAAGTGTACGAAAGTCTTTCGCTGTTAGTTCATTTACTTCATTGGTAATATCCTCTAACCATTTTATAATCTCTGAATATTGTTCTTTATTGGAACTGTTTGTATCCATAGTTTGAATACTATTCATAATGTTTTTCAATACTAATGTTTGTTTAATTGTTTCCGATACACCTTCAACATTAGTGGCTTGTGGACGATTTAGTTGTTTTTTTTCTCCAACGGTAACTTCTCCACACGCAGAGAGAAAAATAAGTGTTATAAAAAAAAGAGTGTATTTTGATAGTTTATTCATCATTTATATTCCTATATTAAAATTTATTTAAATATTATATCTAATTTTAATTTATATTAAAATTTTATTTTTTTAAATATTTTTTTTAAAGTATATAAGTACTATAATATAAGAATAAAGAGACATTAGTTTCAATTTAATATAAGAGTTATTTATGATAAAAAAAATATTACTAGTTACATCACTATTTTCAACTTCTCTTTTTGCACAATTTAATTATGACATTTCTGATATTAGTACAGACGTTAAAAAACGAATGATAGATGGAGATTCATGGAGAGAAGGTTGTCCTGTTTCTCTTGAAAACCTAAGATATATTCAAGTAAATCATTGGGATTTTGATCATAAAACAGTTGTTGGTGAAGTGATTGTACATGAAGATGTTGCAGAGGAGTTGGTTTATATCTTTGAAGAGTTATATAATATAAAATATCCTATTAATAAAATGCAATTGGTTAGTGACTATACTGGAGATGATTGGAAATCAATTGAGGCTGATAATACATCTGCTTTTAACTGTCGTCCAATGACAGGTAAAAAGAAAAAGTGGTCAAGACATGCTTATGGTAGAGCTATAGATATTAATCCTATAGAGAATCCTTATATATCACATACTGGACATATCTCTCATGAAAATTCATTAAAGTATAGAAAACGTGTCCATAAAGTTGATAGCTTGGCAGACAAAGCCGTACTTCTAAAAAATGATGAAGCTGTTCAAATCTTTAAAAAGTATGGTTGGAAATGGGGTGGTGACTGGCATAGCATTAAAGACTACCAACACTTTGTAAAAAAATAGTTATAAATCCTTTAACCAAATCTCTACATCTGCATCGCTAGGCATTTTCCAGTCAGCACGTGGGCTTAGAGAAATGGTTCCAACTTTTGGACCATCTGGCATGCATGAGCGTTTAAATTGCTGAGTAAAGAAACGCCAAATAAATTTTTTGAGCCATTTTTTTATCTCCTCTTCTTCATACTTTTCAAAAGCATGATTGGCTAAAAATAGAATTTTTTTAGGCTCGGCTCCATATTTTATGAAGTGATATAAAAAGAAATCATGCAGTTCATAAGGACCCACAATTGACTCTGTCTCTTGCACAATTTCATCTTCTTTATGTGGAAGAAGCTCAGGGCTTATTGGTGTGTCCAAAATATCGTCAATAATATGGGCAATTTTTTCATTACTTTTAAACGATTCAATAACATATTGAATAAGTGTTTTTGGAATACCTGAGTTTAAAGCATACATACTCATGTGGTCACCATTGTAGGTTGACCAACCAAGAGCGATCTCACTTAAATCTCCTGTTCCTATGACCAAACCACCTTCACGGTTTGCTGTATTCATTAAAATACTGGTTCTAGCTCTTGCTTGTACATTTTCATAGGTAACGGAGTGGTCATCTACATCATGACTAATGGCTTCAAACTCTGCTAGGGAAATTTTTGTAATGTCAATTTCTCTAAGTGTAACACCTAATGCTTCACAAAGTTCTATGGCATTGTTTTTAGTACGGCTGGTTGTTCCAAACCCTGGCATGGTAATGGCAATAATGTCTTGAACGCTCCGTTCCATAATTTCAAATGCTTTGTAGGTAGAGAGTAGGGCAAGGGTTGAGTCCAGTCCACCAGAAATTCCAATGATAGCTTTTTGTATGTGTGCATGTTGCATACGTTTAATAAGTCCATGTGCTTGTATGTTAATAATCTCATCACATCGGCTCTGTTTCTCTTGATAGATAGAGGGAACAAATGGCATTGGACTTATGTAACGATTTAGTTTTTTAATTTTTGGTGTACTTTGCACAAAAATGATTTGGTGTTTTGTAGTTACACTTTCATTGTAGCTAGATTCATTAACTCTTAACCAGTTAAGACGCTCTAAGTCTAGGTCAGCTGTTATGAGATGACTCTTTGGATTAAAACGCTTATTTTGAGCCACAGTAGACCCATATTCAGCAATGAGAGCATGACCACCAAAAACAGTGTCAGTAGTAGATTCACCTACACCTGATGAAGCATAGACATATGCACTCATACATCTGGCACTTTGTGTACGAACTAACTCTTCACGGTACTCAGCTTTTCCAATGAGTTCATTACTAGCACTTAGGTTAAAAATAACATTTGCACCGTTAGCAGCCATTTGATTTGAAGGTGGGGTAATTGCCCAAAGGTCTTCACAAACTTCTACACCAAATAAAAGTTCATTCTCTCCTTGAAAGAGTAGGTCAGTACCAAAAGGAACTTCTTGATTTAAAAGTTGAATAGTTTCATTTTGAATATGCATTCCAGAGTTAAATTGTCGTTGTTCATAGAACTCTTTTTTATTGGGTAAATAGCTTTTAGGAATAATACCTAAAAGTTTACCATTTTGAATAACCGTTGCACAGTTATAGAGTCTATTTTGATAAAGAAGAGAAATTCCTAAAATTGCAATGGTTGAGATTTCTTGAGTGTTTTTTAATATAGAAGATAAAGCTTCGTTTTGTTCTTTAAGTAAGGTTTGGTTTAGAAAAAGGTCACTTGCTGTGTAGCCTGTAAGTGTAAGTTCTGGAAAGACAACAACAGAGACATCTTGTTGATAAGCTTCTTGTAGAAGCTTTAAGAGTTCAATGCTATTTTTTTGTGGGTTTGCTACAGTAGTTCTATTAATAGCAGATGCTACTCTGTGAAATCCGTACATGAATAATCCTTATATTATATGAATCATAATTGTAACAAAAAAATAGAAATTAGACTATTTAATATAAAATGTTTTATTCAGGTATTTGATTTTATTGGATGAAAGTATTTTAATTCTGTTCCATAGAAGTTTTGTATACACTTTACCATTACTAATAGTATATTTTCCTTTTTTAGGAAAAGCCTTACCCCAAGATTGTTTTTTCTTTAAAATATTTAAAAGTTGTGGTGATTTTAATTCACTTACTGATAGTTTATCGGTTTTATTTGTAAATAAATGATAAAAGGTACCACTTTTAGTAATAAGAAAAAAATGATATGAGTCACCGACTCTATCAGAACGGTATACTTTGTCATAAGTTGGTTGTGTACCAACAATGCCTTCTGCATTTAGTGTAACATTAGAAAATAATATGACAAAACTAAGTAGTTTTATTGTTAATAGTAATCTTTTCATGTGTAAAGTATAACACAGAAGTTTTCTTTGAAAAGCCTAAAATTAAAAATATATTCAATTTTTTTAATTAAGCTGTTTTTTATAGTTAATGGATATTTTTCATTAACTTAGCAATATATATTAATAAATAAATAATAACATTTTTAAATAAATTGGGCATCTTAAATGAGTTTTGGTGAGGGTGCACCAAAATAAAAACCTTGAGAATAGTCTGCACCTAAATCTTTAACAATTTTATAAACTTCTTCATTATGAACATATTCAGTAATAGTTTTTCTACCTAATTTTTTAGAAAAAGAGATAATCGCTTCAGTAATAATTTTTGCATTTTTATCTGTATTGATATTTTTAATGAGGCTACCGTCAATCTTAATAAAATCTGCATCAATATTGATAATATGTTCAAAGTTTGCATACCCTGAACCAAAATCATCTATGGCAATTTTAACACCAAATTTTTTAACATCTTTAATAAACTCATTAATTATTTTATAGTCATCAACTTCTTCAGACTCTGTAATTTCAAAAATGACTCTATTCGTATGTTTGTATTCTTTTAATTTTTTATAAATAAAAGCAGTAGTTGTTTTAGAAAGAATATCATCTATAGTTAAATTAAGTGAAAATTCAATAGTAGGTAAGTCTTCAAATTTTTTAAATGCTTTATCAATAACAATTTGTGTAACTTGAGGATAGAGTTTTGCTTTTTGTGCAATTTCTAAAAATGTCCATGTAGGAACAGGATTTCCTTCTCTGTCAAGCATTCTAACTAAAGTTTCGTATTTTACTACTTTTTCAGTTTTATTATCTAAAATAGGTTGATAGTAAGTGGTTACTCTATCTTCATCAATGGCTTCTTTAATCTTTTTTATCCATTCAATATTTTTTGCATAATCTTCACTTTGACGCATAGTATGATCAAAGAGTAGAAATTTCTTATGTGTTACTAAAGCTTTTTTTCTTGCAATATTTGCATATAAAATAAGATTTTGATAATTATCATGAGCATAATAGGTAGCTATTCCTCCACTAACTGAGATACTAATATGATTTTGATTCTCTAATGTAAAGGTAGAAATATCATCTTCTATATTTGTAAGAAGCTCTTGAAAAAAATCTTTAAAGTTTTGTTTGGCTAAATATCCTTCTTGAAAAAGTAATATAAATTGGTCTGATTGTAGTTTGTATAGATTAAAATGTTTTATTTTTTTGAGTTCATTTAAAGTATTAGCTAATTTTACTAATACAGAATCTCCAATACTAGAACCATAAAAATCATTAAAACCTGAAAAATCATCAATATTTAGATAAAAAATAATAGGTTTAATAGCACTTTTTAAATCTACAAGAAGTTGATTACGATTTGGTAAACCTGTAAGAAGGTCAGTTCGTTGTTTTTTAATCTCCTCTTTACTTTTTTCAAGTTCCGTAATATCATGTCTTACTGCTACATATTCTAAAATATTATTGTCAGCATCCAAAATAGGAAGTATGGTTGCATTGACAATATAGGCTGAACCATCTTTATTTTTATTTTTTAGAGTCCCTTTCCATATTTTTCTATCTTGAATAGTATCCCACATATCTCTAAAAATCTTTTTTGGACTATCCTCATGTCTAATAATATTGTGAGAACGACCAATTAGCTCTTGTTTTGTGTAACCAGAAACGTCACAGAACATTTTATTTACATAGGTAATGATTCCTTTTGTATCTGTTTTTGAGACAATACTACTTTTATCAATTGCTCTTTTATACCCATCTAAGAATGCAATATTTTCAGTGAGTTTTTCGCTCATAGTATTGAAAGCCAGTAGGGCATCTCCAATTTCATCTTGTCTATCAACTTTTAATTTAATTTGAGTCTGCCCCGTAGAGATAAGCTCAGAAGCAGTCTGGAGTTTTTTTAAGTTTCCAGTAATAGATTGATAGAAAGCAATAAAAATATAAAAAGCAATGAAAACAATGGCTAAGAACATCATTATAAGTAACCATAGTTGATGTGAAGAGTTAGTCATTAGTTCATTTACTGTATCTCTGTAAGTATAAGCAAACATATTAAAAAGTGCCTCTTGAGACTCAATTGCTTCCGTAACTTTTTGAAGAAAATTTTCACTAGTAAGTCTATTTATTTTTTTATCAATAATTTGTTCATCTAAAATATTTAATAATTTTTCTATTTTATAGGTTACAGCTGTTGCTTGTTCTTCTAAAGCATGATAGTTACTAAGATGACTTAGAAGTTCATTCTCTTTTAAATGTAACTCTAAACTACTTAGATCTGTTGAGAGTGAATATAAAATTAATTTTTCTTCTTTAAGGCTACTTCGACTATTGATCATAGCAAAAGAACTATCTTTTAGTTGTCGCGTAAAATCATAAAGACGTATAAGTTTATTTTGTAACATATTAGCTAAATAGTTAATTCTTAAATCTTTACTTGAAGAGAAAGTACTAACTTGTGCAATATCATAAATAGTCAACATCAGTTTTTTAATAATCTTTTTATGTGTCTCAAATACCATTTTAGAAGAGGTTGTATTGTCAAATTTATCTTGTTTTATAATTTCAAAGTTAGCAATTGCTTTTGCAAAGTTTTGATTAGAATTCAATAGTTTAAAATGTTCTTGGTCAAAGTTCATTATTGTAATTTTTTGATTATAAAATTTAATTTCTTGACTCTCTAACTCTTCCAATAATATTTTATCTTGACTATTTTTTAAATATTCCAAAGATAGAGTACGATGTACTTCAACCGTTTTTATAAAACTATTAATGACTTCCATATATTTTAAGCCTATTAATTGTTGATTGTAATTGTTATTTTCTTTAATATAGTTTGTAAAAAGTGTCCGTGAAGGTAAAAGAAGCAGAATAAATAGTAAAAAAATAGAAGCAATAATTTTTGTTTTAAAAGAGAGTTTATTCATAACATAAAGTGCAGGTTGAAAAATCGTATTTAGTGTCATAAACATCTTTCCTTTGTTTTGTAATAAATAGTATAACATAAAAAATAATAAAAATTAATATTAATTTTTAAGTTTATCTATTTATTTAAGAAAAATGTGAACTTTTCTCTCACTTCTGATAATTTTATGAAATGAGAGTTTTTAATTTAAAGATAAATATTATGTTCTTTCTGCTACTACTTCAACAGAGATAATATCATCATTTTGTGCAATACTATCAAGAACAGCAAAGCTTTCAGCATCGTCAAGTTCAATCGCACCATATACAGTATGAACACCATCTAAGTGTGGAGTTGGAACAAAAGTAATGAAAAATTGGCTTCCTCCTGTATTTGGTCCTGCGTGTGCCATTGAAAGGGTTCCTCTTCTGTGTGGTTCATGACTTGTATCTGTTTCACAGTCAATTGACCATTCAGGTCCACCAGTTCCTGGCATACCACTAGCACCTTCAGCAGTGTTAGGACAACCACCTTGAGCCATAAATCCATCAATTACTCTGTGAAATTTTAAACCATTGTAAAAACCAGTTTCTGCTAAGTGAGCAAGGTTTGCTACAGTATTTGGTGCATCTTCTGTATAAAGTTTAATCCAAATAGTCCCTTTTGAAGTGTTAAACTTTGCATAGTTATAAGTGTCTAGTACATCTTGTGCTATATCATATCTTTTTGACATGTTAATCCTTAATTTTTTATATTTTCGCTAGAATTATACCAACAATAACTAAGGATAAAAAGTATGGAATTATGTGTAGCATTAGATTTACCCTCAGCAGAGCAAAATTTAGCATTAGCTGAGTCATTAAAGTCTCATAATATTTGGATGAAAGTTGGATTTAGAGCATATATCCGTGATGGAAAACCTTTTATAGAGGCATTAAAAGAAATTAATTCAGATTTTAAAATATTTTTAGATTTAAAGCTTTATGACATTCCAAATACCATGGCAGATGCAGCAGAAGAGATTGCAAAACTTGGTGTTAATATGTTCAATATTCATGCATCAGCAGGTCAAGTTGCTATGAAAACTGTTATGGATAGACTCTCTACTTATGAAAATCGTCCATTAGTCTTAGCTGTTACTGCATTAACTTCTTTTGATGAGGAGAACTTTTCTCTTATATATGAAAAGGGTATTAATGAAAAAGCAGAGCAATTTGCAAAAATGAGTTTTGAAAATGGTTTAGATGGCGTTGTTTGTTCAACTTTTGAAAGTAGAGCCATAAAAAATGTAACTTCTGAGAAGTTTTTAACTCTTTGTCCTGGTATTAGACCTTTTGGAGAAGATGCAGGAGATCAGCAAAGAGTAGCTACTTTGGAGTTAGCAAAACAAGAGGGAGTTGATTTTCCTGTTATTGGTCGTCCAATCTATAAAGATGAAAATCCTTTACAAAAAGTAGAAGATATTCTAAAAGTTATGTAATATTAAAATTAGATAGAGAAATGTTGCCTATTTTATATTTTTTTAAGCTTCTTTTCTCTATAATCTCACTCCACAAACACACGGACAGTTGGGTGAGTTGGCTGAAACCACATCCCTGCTAAGGATGCGTACTCGTAAGGGTACCGAGAGTTCGAATCTCTCACTGTCCGCCAT
>Ga0256826_1002986_pt1 | contig 10210 bp, 11 predicted proteins | sample CV79metaG_FD_185975 | JGI IMG/M metagenome (GOLD analysis project Ga0256826, IMG submission 185975) | Hydrothermal vent microbial communities from East Pacific Rise, Pacific Ocean - CV79 | ecosystem: Environmental > Aquatic > Marine > Hydrothermal vents | place: Pacific Ocean: East Pacific Rise... | reverse complement strand
TTTTGACTAAAGCGATAGAACATTGATGACGAATTTCCTTTTAAGAGTATCTTTTTAACTTCAAAAGGGATAGGTGGCATATCCTCTATCTCTACCAATTTTATAGAATCAGTAACAAATATATTTTTCTCTTTTTTCTCTAAAATCTCTTTATTTTTAAAATCATTAAATTTAAAAGATTTAGAAATTATAGTATAGGCATCTTTTTTACTACCGTGGTATCGTTCGCTTTCGTCTATTGCAAAAATAGTATTTGTAAATTCTGATTTTGACCTATCTGATATATAAACTGCCATATCACGAGTCTGTTGTTGCATTTGTAAAATAGCAGCAATTACAATAGAGATTAAAACAACTGAGACCAACAGTTCAATAATGGTAAAAGCTTTTTTATTTAATTTATTTAGTTTCAATAAAAATCTCCTTGACTTGATGCTATATCATTATCTTTTAGCCACAACTCTTCTGCCTCTTGTGTATCTTTTACTTTTTGAGTTTTACCAAAATATGAAGGTAATAAATAGACACCTTCACTATTTTTAAGAACCATTTTAGATGTGCTATGATTTGGATAGACTCTATATCTCAAGCAAACTTTTTCATCATCTATTCGTCCAAAGTCTATCTTTTGAAGATTATCATTTTCATCTAATATATAAGCTTCAATCTCACCAAGTTCAATCTTATTTTTATATAAAGAGTCACCATAATAACACTCTTGACATTTTGATATACAAAAGAATTCACCACCACTGCTAAGTAATTTTAGTACATTTTCTCTTAAATTTAATGGGGTAAGTTCATTTGTTATATTTTTTTTTGTTCCTTGATTACTAATAATAAGTCCACTAGAGATAGATATTAAAAGTACCACAACAATAAGCTCTAGTAGAGAAAACCCATATCTATTTTTTGTGTACTTTATCATATTTAATATCTATTTTGCACATTTAGTTAAAAATATATCTTGTGCATCTTCAACTCCACCCTCTTTTCTATCAGCACCAAAACTTATTATCTCATATTTCGTATCCGTTTTGATATATGCAAAAGTCGTCTGCCATGAATCTTTTGGAATAGACTCCATATATCCAGCATTTGAGTAGTTAGGATATTTATCTGCATCAGGATTTACAAGTAGTGCTTCTATCCCCTCTTCTGTATCAGGATACATACCATTATCTAGTTTAAACATCTTCAATGCTTCACCTATTGTATCCATTTGAATACATACTAATTTTCGTTTTGCAGCCTCTCCTTGACCAATTAAAGCAGGTGCTACAAATGATGCTAAAATTCCAAGTATAACAATTACTACTAATAACTCTAGTAATGAGAATGCTTTTTTTATTTTAATACTTTTTTTAATAAATTCTTTTTTGTGATTATTCAATATAATTCCTTTTTGATTTTTGATGATTTTGTAGTTATTTCGTAATTATACTCAAATTTTGTATAGTTTTTAGTATAATTTGGGTAATATTTTAACTAAACTATAGTTTTTATAATAATAAAATAGGATTTTAATGAGAAGAGGAGTAGCCCTTTTAATAACATTAGGAGTTATAACAACTCTTATCACCCTTATCGGTATATCATTCTCTTATCTTGATAAAGCCAAACAAAACTCAACAGATATGTCAGCTTTAATACAGGCTAATATTTTATATAAAGATGTCTCCACAGTGTTAGGTTCTTTACTTGATTCTAAAAATAGTGATACTGTAATATCCACCTTGTATCTTTTGCCAGTGGTGATTCAAGAAGATGGTGGTGATTTTTATATGAATATCAATTGCAGACCAACAAGTAATGGTATTGATATAAACTGGTTGTTTTTTAAGAATTATAAGACAAAAGAGAAAGAGTTTAATTTAATTGATAATATGCTAGGTTTAATTATAGATAAGTATGACATTGAGAATGGTTCAAAATTAATGGAGTTATTATATAAAGCAATTGATGGTGAAAAGACTATATATAACATACCATCAAGAATAAAAGAGAAGAAATCAATTAATTCTGAAAAACAGTTTAATAATATATTAAAAGAGTATCAGCTTCAAACAGGAGATAGCAAAATTTTTTCTGTTCCTTGGAGTAGTTATATATCTTTTGTAGATAAGGATTCTATGATAGATAGTAAATATTTATCTGTTAATTTTATATCTTTACTATTTAATATAGAGCTAGAAGATGTTTCAGAAAGTTGGATTGAAGGGGACTCTTTAGTTAAGTTTTTACAAGATAACGATGGGGATATGAGCTTATATGATAAAAAATTATTCTCTTCTTCTGTAAAACATATGCAATGTACTACAACCTATAGTTATAATAGCAAATCATATAGATTTAGTTTTAATTACACAGATAAAAAGGTAGACAATTTTGAATTTCAAACTCAATAATAACAAGGATTTAATCCTATTTCATGCAAATATGCAACGAACTACATACGATAAATCTATCAATATTCTGCTTTCACCTCAATTTTATATAATGAAACAGGAGTCATTAGATATTAAATATAAGTATCAAGCTCTTAATATCGCTCCTGCTGTTATGGATGAATTATTATCTAGTAATATAGAGTATAAATATAGTGTGTTTAAAGAGGATGATAAATGGACTTTTATAGCTTTTGATGAAGAGAAGATTAAATCATTTGCTATAAATTATGGAATAGATTTAGATTTGATTAACAAGATATATTTTGCTCAACAAGTAAGAGATAAATTTAATGTTTCTATATCGCTTGATGATAAAAAGGCGATAGTGTTATTAAATGGTATAGTTACTATTATTCCTAAAAGTGCTTTGGATAAATCACATGTATATAATTATATTGATAACTCTTTTACACCAAATAGTGGAGGTATTTCACTCTCTAATGACTCTTCTTTATCATTAATAGATAAAAAAAGTTCACTAATTTTATCTGTAATATTTATTCTCTTTACTTTTATATTTATTTTTGAAGGAAGTAGGTATTCAAAAGAGATAATTGCATCTCAAGATAAATTAACAACTACACTTCAAAAGTATCCATCTTTATCTAGTAAATATAGTAGAGATAGTATTGAACAAAAATATAAAAAAATTGATAAACAACAGAGAGCTATTAGAAATTTCTTAAAAAAATTATCATCTCCAATTAGAGATGGGGCAGTATTATCCGAATTAACTTTAAGAGGCACAACACAAAAAGCTCTTTTAGAGACAAAAACAGATACCATACATCAAAAAATCAAACAAAAAAGCAAAAGTTTAGATTTAAAAATAGAATCTATTAAGAATAATAGTTATATAGCATTGGAGAGTAAGATATGAATATAAATTTAAAAAAATATCAAAATGAGATTATTCTATTGACCTCTATAGTATTGATGTTATTTGCATATATCTATAAAAGTGGTAAAATAGATAGTTTTGAAAAGGGTAAGATAGAGGTAGCATCATCAATCTCTACAATATCACAAATTGCCTCTTTAAAAGATTTATGGGGAGACAAGAAGCTTTCAGCTAAAGTGCCAAAGTTAAAATCTTTAGTAAATAGCTCAAAAGTAAAATTATTTTCTATTAAAAGTAAGAAGTTAAAAGCAAAATTTGTTGATTTAACAATTAAAGAGCTAACAATTTTACTTCAAAAAATATCTAACATAGCAGTTGAAATAATATCTATTGATGTTAAAAAAAATAGTGAGACATATAATATGGAGTTAAAATGCAAATGGTAAAAAAAATATCTATAATTATAGTTGCAATATTATTATCTATAATAATATTTTCTCCTAAAAGAGAACTATATTATCTATTAGAAGATAAATTAAAAGAGAACTCTATCGTACTTTATGAAGAGAGTATAGATAATAATCTTTTTACTTTAACTGTTAAAGATGCAAAAGTTTCTGTTAATGGTTTAAAACTAGGTACAATAGGAGAGCTTGATATTACCTCTTTTTTATTCTATTCAATTGTTACAATATATGATGTATCTTTAAGTAGTACAGCACAAGCAGTTGCACCATTTAAAACTCTTAACATCAAAATATCTCATAATATTTTTTCTCCAACAACTCTTAATGTAACAGCTAAATTAGGAGAACTTTTAAAAGAGGCTAAAGTTAAGATGATAGATAATAAAATTAGAGTATATATCAAAGATATAGATGGAATGAAATATATAGCACCATTTATGAGAAAAGATAAACAAGGGTGGTATTATGAAACCAATATTTAATCTACAGAGTATCAAAAATATAATACCTATCTTTATAGTTATGATAGTAGTTAAATTGATATATGTTGTTTTAACTATTCTCTTTTTACCTTCATCAGGTCAAGAGATTACATCAAATAAAAAGGCAAAAGCTCTCTATTATCGTTTAAAATTATCTCAAAGTATCAAATCTGTTGCACCAAAAGTTACAAAAATTGAAAAACCAAAGAGTAGCATTGATAGTATTAAGCTTATGGCAATATATAACTCTAATGATAGATTAGTTGTTACTGTTAAATCTAAAAATAAAATTAAAGTTTTGGCAAAAGGTGAAGAGATTGATGGTTTTATTTTAACTAGTGCTACACGAGACTATGCAATATTTACAAGAAATGAGAAAAATTATACAGTACAGTTTATTAAAAAAACTAAATCTGTAAATTCAAATATAAAATCAATGGTAAGAGATATTCCAAAAAGAAAAGGTGAGATAGATGATGATACACCTGCAATTGTGGATGATGGTTATACTAAAATAGTTAAAAGAGGTCTTCTTCAACACTATAAAAAAGATAACAAAAGTATTTGGAAAGATATTGGAATTAATGCTGTTAAAAATGGCAGTGTTGTTAATGGATTTAAGGTTAGATTTGTAAGAAAAGGTAGTGATTTTGAAAAGCTTGGAATTCAAAGGGGTGATACTATTATGGCAGTAAATGGTGAAGAGCTTAATAATTATGAGAGTGCAGTCTCTTTATATAAAAATATAGATACTATAGAGAATTTAACACTTACAATTAAAAGAAGAAATAAAGAAATGGAGTTAGAGTATGAAATTAAATAGAATATTACTGGGAATAATGTTAGTTATATCACTAAACTGTGCAGAAGATAGGGTTGATGTAAACTTTAGAGATTTGGATTTAAAAGATTTTATAGAGATGGTAAGTAAAATTACAAATAAAAATATTTTGGTTGATAGTAAATTAAATGGTAAAGTAAATTTTGTATCTACAAAACCTATCAAAAAAAGTTCATTAATTCCTTTGGCAAACTCTATTCTTGCAGGAAAAGGGCTTACTCTTGTGGATTTAGGAGATTTTTATAAAGTGGTAAAAGCAAGTGATGCGGCAGGAGAGGGACTAGAAGTTAGTGATAGTATTAGTGGTAATACTATGAAAACTGTACTTTTTACGCTAAAAAGCTCAAATGCTTCTGTATTAAGAGCCAAAATCAAACCTCTCTTACATAAAAATGCAAAAGTTGTGGCATATAAAAATAATAATATGTTATCAATTACAGCAAATCCAAAAACTCTTAAGTCTATTAAAAAACTTATTGACTCTATTGAAGATAAGAGCAAAAAAGGTTCTGTATTTATCAAGCTTAAAAATGCTTCAGCAAAGAGTGTTCATATAAATGCTTTAGCAATGGCAAAAAAATTGTTCCCTCAAACTATTGAGAGTGAACGAGTGGATATTATGAAAGATGAAGCAACAAGTACTATTATTCTTGTAGGTAAGAAAGATAATGTAAATAGAATGGTAAATTATATCAAAAAATTAGATGTTGAGGGTGAAAATGTAGAACAACAGATGTATGTTATTCCTTTAGAGAACTCAAATGTTGAAGAGATGGAGAAGATTTTATCTAAGATAATTTCTCAGATGAATGGTATTCAGGTGGCTCAATCTAAAGTAAAAGGTAAAGTTATTAAGCCCCAAAAAGCGATGGTTGTAAGTGATGTAGAGAGAAATGCACTTATTATTCTAGCATCATCAGAACAGATAGATAATATAAGAGAGACTGTTGCAAAACTTGATGTAGAGAAACCACAAGTTTTTGTAAAAGCTAAAATTGTTGAGATTAATCAAAATATCGCATCATCTTTGGGTGTTAGATATGGATTTGAGGGTGGTCAAATAACATCACAAGGTTTGTTCTCTCTTGCTGGTGGAATGCTTGGTGGTTCATCTATGATGGTATCTCAAAATCTTTTAGGTTTTTTAAATACTCAAACAACAAATTATGATGCAAATGGTAATGCTATTACAAATACAGAAACACCATTTAAGTTCTCTTCCGACATATCAGAAGTATTTGCACTTGGAGCAAAAATTGATATGCTTAGTCAAAATGGTGGTGCTCAAATTCTTAGTGAACCATCAATTTTATGTACAAATAATAAAGAGGCTTCTATCTATGTTGGTCAAACTCAATCAATTCTTACAAGTAGTGCAAAAGGTAATAATGCTCAAGATTTAACAAGAAATAGCTATAGCCGAGAGGATATTGGTATCACACTTAAAGTAAAACCTAGACTTTCAAGTAATAATAAAGTGACTCTTAGTGTAGAGGCTGTTATAGAAGATGTTCTTGGTGGTTCAGGCTCTTTATCAGATAGACCAACCACAACAAAAAGAAAAGTTTTAACCAATGCAATTGTTAATAATGGTGAAACTATTATTGTGGGTGGACTTATCAAAAAATCATCAGGAAAAGGGACAACTAAAGTACCTCTTTTAGGTGATATTCCGATTATTGGAGAGTTGTTTAAATCAACATCAGACTCTGATAGCAGTGTAAATGTTGTTATATATCTTACTCCATATATTGTAAGAAAAAGTGGTGATTTACAAAAATTAAGAAAAGTATTATCAGAGCTTGATACTCTTCAAATAAAATATAACTCTCTTGTTCATAAAGGTCTGGAAAAAAGATTAAAAAATAAAGGTGCAAGTGGGCGTGTAAATCAATCTAATAGTAGCCTATCTTCATCAAAACCATTACATCCAGCAAGTAATAGAGTTCGTTATCACGATGAAGAAGAGAGTGATACTATATTTATTCCAGGAGAGTAAGTATGCAGTTACCAATATTAAAAGATGTAAATCTTGAACCATTATGGGAAGAGGGAATGGATTATAAACTATCCATCAAACACTCTCTATTATTTAGCACTTTAGATAACCAAAAAGTATCTATTACAAAAGAAGATGAACTGCCATCAGCACTAAATCATCTCTCTCAGTTAGAGATAGATTATGAGTTATATCTTGTAGATGATGATAGTTATAATAGACTATTTCACAAATTTCAAGAGCTTCAGACTGGCTCTGATTTTGAAAATATATCATCAGAGGCGAGTGAAGAGCTTATTGAGGTAGAATCTGACCTCTTAGAGTTTATTCAAAATTCTCAAGATTTATTATCTAGCGAAGAGTCTGCACCTATTATTAAACTTGTAAATTCTCTATTTTTTCAAGCTATCAAAAAAGAGGCTAGTGATATTCACATTGAGAGTGGAGAGAAAAAAGGTGAGGTTAGATTTAGAGTAGATGGTGCATTAAAGAAACACTTGAATTTAGATAAACAGATTATAGAACTTGTAGTTAATCGTATTAAAGTTATTTCAAGTCTTGATATTTCCGAAAAAAGAGTCCCTCAAGATGGAAGAACTCAACTAAAAATATCAGGTAAAACACTTGATGTTAGGGTATCTATTTTGCCAACATATTATGGTGAGAGAATTGTTATGAGGATTTTAATGCAGAGTGAACATATTCCAACTCTTTCAGATTTGGGATTTGAAGATAATCTAACTAAGAAATTTTATGATTTATTAAAACACTCTCATGGAATGATTCTTGTAACTGGGCCAACTGGGTCTGGAAAATCAACAACACTTCACTCATTTTTGCAACATATTGCTACACCAGATAAAAATATTATTACGGTTGAAGACCCTGTTGAGTATAATGCAGATAATATTAATCAAATTCAAGTTAATTCAAAAGTTGGTCTAACATTTTCAGCATCACTTCGTTCAATTTTGCGTCAAGACCCTGATGTAATTATGATTGGTGAAATTAGAGACCAAGAGACTGGTGTTATTGCCCTTCAATCAGCATTAACAGGACACCTTTTACTCTCAACACTTCATACAAATGATGCAACATCTTCTATTACAAGATTAATGGATATGGGAATACATGATTATCTGATTTCATCAACACTTTTAGGAGTTTTAGCTCAAAGATTAGTTAGAAAATTATGCTTATCTTGTTGTGAAGAGACACAATTGGCTCAAAGTGTTATTAAAGAGTTAAATATCTCTTTTTATACAAATACAAAAAAAGCTGTTGGTTGCAAAGAGTGTGATTTTAGTGGATATAAAGGAAGAGCAGCGGTTGGAGAGCTTTTTATTCTAAATGATAGCGTAAAAGAGATGATGAAACAAAAATATACAGACCACCAAATCAGAGTAGAGATGAAAAAACAGGGAATGCAGACAATTGCAGACCAATTAAAAATGATGGTAGAAGAGGGAACAACTAGTTATCAAGAGGCTCTTAGAGTTGGAATAATGGACGGCTAATTGTGCAGTTAAATTATAATAGAAAAAAAGCTTTTACTTTAATAGAAGTGTTAATATCTATTGCAATATTGGGATTTGTTATATTGGTTCTTTTTAGGACATTAGATATGGCAAGAGCTTCAAATACTCATCTTTTTAATTACCTTCAAAAAAGCACACAAGAGTTAAAGGGTATTAAAATGTTATATCTTGATATTTTAAAATCAGATGGAAATCTTACAATTGCACAAGATGACTTTACCCGTTTTTGTATGGAAGATACAACTAATTCACTCTATGGTTTAAACTCTGCTAAAGTCTGTTGGGTAATAACTAAAGAGAATAATAGACTTCTTCGTATAGAGGGTAATGATTATAAATTACCGTCATCTTCTGAGGCAAAGGTAGAGACTGATGAGGTTATAAAAGATATAACTCATTTTTATGTGGCAAGAAGTAAAGATAGAGTTCTTGTTATATTAGACTCAAAATCTTCAACTAACCCTATATCTTTTATGGTTCAAGGGGTAAAAGAACCTGTAAAAAAGAAAAAGAAAAAGAAAAAAATAGTAGGTAAAAAAAGAACTACACCAACTTCTGTACCTATCCAAAAAGTAACACCTACACTTCCAAAAGTTAAAGAGGATATGAAACAAGGTATGTTTTAAGAAAAAGTTCTTTTAAAACTTATATCCAACACCCACTCTTATAGAGTAAGTCTTTTCATCCAAAGAGGCACTCTCTAATACATCCTCTAAAACTTTGGATTTTACATCTAATTTACCAAAATCAGAACTATACCAATCTCCTGTTATTTTAAAATCTAAATTATCAGAAACTCTATAGATATACCCTAATCCCAATTTTAAACCAAATCCATTTTGAGTATCATCAATAAATACATCATCCTCAACATAGTCAATTTTTTCAAATATCTCTACATCTGCACTACTATATACAACACCTGTACTTAACCATAATCTATGCTTATCAAAATTAATAGGAACAAAAACATAAGAGAGAGCCAATCCATTGCTTGTATAGTTAAAAGTTGTATCATAATGTCTAAATGCATCATAACTATCATTTGCTTTTAAATTTGAATATTTGTAAAATATATTGATAATGCTATTTTCACTAAAAAAATAGTTACCATAAAGGGTAAACTCTTTTCTATCTAATGAGGCTGTATCATTTAAAGGTTTCGCATCGCTATCAATTGTTAAATTACTTTTAGACTCATCAAGCAATATCTTTGTATCTATCCCAATACCTATTTTATTATTAAAAATATAGGATAAGCCCATAGTAGCTTCAAGTACATTATAATCAATCGCACGGTTGAGTTCGGTTGAGGTTATATCAATTAAATATGAGCTATATCCTATATTAAAATTAATATTTAAAGACCCCAATACAACTTCATCTTTATTTTTAAAAATTTTATCAGCATATTCATTTGTATAACCATTTTGAGATAAGCATAATGTAGCGAATATAGATAGTAGTACTTTTTGTTTCATTAATTATCCTTTTAAGTTGTTGGAGCTGGAGAAGGCATCGCTTTTGCAGGTTGTAACCATATATTATCTCTCAATCCATTAGTCTCTGAATTTCGTTGTTTCCCTTTTAGT
>Ga0256826_1002985_pt1 | contig 10215 bp, 11 predicted proteins | sample CV79metaG_FD_185975 | JGI IMG/M metagenome (GOLD analysis project Ga0256826, IMG submission 185975) | Hydrothermal vent microbial communities from East Pacific Rise, Pacific Ocean - CV79 | ecosystem: Environmental > Aquatic > Marine > Hydrothermal vents | place: Pacific Ocean: East Pacific Rise... | reverse complement strand
GTAAAGGAGCTGCAACCTTTGATTTACTTAATCCTAAACGTGCTCCTGTAGCTAAACAATGTGCTGAAACTCCAGGATCAGCTGGAGAGTGTAATGAACATTACTACTCTCAAATGAAAAATGTAGAATATGATGGAGCAAAAGAGTGTATTCGTATTATCTATTATGATGAAAGTGATGATGTTGAATTTACTTGTAAAAAAGCTGCACCAAATAGAAAACCTGCGATGAAAGCACTTAAAGAGAAGCTACGCCTCACAGAAAGACAACGCTTACATAAAATTAATGAGCATGAGAAATATGAAGAGATTAAAGATAGACGTATCTGCAAAGATGAAGATACAAATAAAAATAATCCATCTGATTCATAAAACTAAAGTAGTGGTTAAGTAGCCACTACCTAAAAAACTCAAATTTAAATCCAAACTCTTGAAATATTTCAACAACTTCTGCATAAATTACTAATATAAAAATCCAATAAGCATCAAAATTTACATCTGAATCTTCAAATTAAAACTACAATAATTAACTCATATTTTACAACAAACTTGTCAATACAGTCAGCATTAATATCTAAAGAATAAGAAAAATAATTTAAATTTTATCAAATATAATAAAATTTATTTATTAACAAAAACTTATTATATTCATAACTAATAATAATCTAGATAATATTAGTGAACAATTAACTTATTATAATTAAAATAAAAGAATAGCTTTAGAAGTATGAATATAGTAAACTTAAGATATATATAAAATTTAATATTTATTATTTTAAGGATACAAAGTCACAGTTTAACACATTTTTAAAACTACTAATGTTTCATATGTACACAAGATGCTTATTTCATTATTTTCATCACTAATAATGCATAAAAAGTCATTTTAAATAAATTTTAACTGATTGAAGTACAATATAGGGCTTTATATGCTTTATTTATTACTTTAATTTATAGTAAATAACAGAAAAACTAATAAATCATGATAATAAGTTCTATTTATTGTCATTATTTATATAGAATTACTTGACATTTAAAATATCTTGACATATAATCTAAATGTTCCGAGTATTTCTATATGTAATACCAAAATCTAAAAGGAGGACAAATGAATAAAATAACTAAAACTTCTAAAGAGTTAGATAGCATGCTTAAACAGAGCATCGAACTAACCGATAGAAGAAATTTTTTCAGAAAAGCAGCTGTCTACTCAGCAAGTGCTGTTGTTGCAAGTAGTATTTTAACACCTACTAAACTCTCAGCAAAAGAAAAAGGTGACGAAGCTATTCTTGAAGAGCAACCATGGGCAACCTCATTAGGATATGAGCTTAACAAAAACCCTTATGGAGTACCTTCACCATATGAACATAATGTGGTAAGAAGAACTACTCCTCTGTTATCTTCTGCTGGTGATATGCACGCAGCTATCTCAGTAACACCACTACAAGATTTAGATGGAATTATTACTCCAAATGGTCTTTTCTTTACTAGAACACACAATGGTGTAGCAAGTATTGATCCGAATAAACATAGACTTATGATTCATGGTATGATGAAAAAACCTATTGTTTTAACAATGGATGAACTTAAAAAATACCCTAGTGAAAGCGTTATTCACTTCCTAGAATGTCCTTCTAATGGTGCTGCTGAGTGGAAATCACCACAGTTTGACTCATTACAGTTTGTTAAAGGTATGATGAGTTGTACAGAGTGGACAGGGGTAAGACTTAAAACTATCCTTAAAGATTTAGGTATTGACCCTAAAGCTGTATGGATGTTAGCTGAAGGAGGAGATGGTTCTTCTATGAGTAGAACAATTCCTACTGAAAAAGCGATGGACGATGCAATGATTGTTTGGGGAATGAATGGTGAAGCATTAAGAGAAGAGCAAGGTTATCCAATTAGACTTCTCGTTCCAGGTTGGGAAGCAAACCTCTCTGTTAAATGGTTAAAGAGACTAGAGTTTGGAGACAAACCTTGGTACTGTAAAGAGGAAACTTCTAAATATACAACTCTTTTACCTAGTGGTAAAGCGATTCAACACTTCTATCCATTAGAGGTAAACTCTATTGTAACTTCACCTTGTCCTGAAAAACCATGGACTGACCTTAAAAAAGGTGACATGGTAGAGATTCAAGGTTTAGCTTGGAGTGGTAAAGGTACCATTACTCATGTTGATTTATCATTTGATGGTGGTAAAAACTGGGTAGAAACAAAACTTAAAGGTTTGGTACTTCCTAAAGCATGGACACGATTTAGCTACATGTACAAATATGAGGGCAAAGATTTACTTTTAGAGAGTAGAGCTGTCGATGATGCTGGTGATGTTCAACCAACAGTTAACCAAGAGAAAAAGATAATGGGTGTTGAAGGTGTCTACCATAGAAACTCAATCAATACTTGGGAAGTAAAAGCAAATGGGGAGGTGCATAATGCTCAAATGCGTTCGTAAAACTATCACATTAAGTGTAGTAACATTGGTATTAAGTTCAATCTCAGCTCTTGCTTATGAAGGTAAGAAAGATGCCATTGATGGGGGTATGACTTACCCTACAAAAGATGGTAAATATACTGCATACAGTGTTAATGATCAAGACCTAGGTCTTCAAAATCATGGTAGAACACCAACAGAAGCAGAACTTAAAGCTTGGGATACAGATATCATGCCAGATGGAACAGGTCTTCCTGTTGGTAAAGGTACTGTAGAGCAAGGTGATGAGCTTTATGAAGAAAAGTGTGCTGTATGTCATGGTGACTTTGGTGCTGGTGGAGTTGGATACCCAACATTAACAGGTGGAGATATTTCATCTTTAACGAACCAAAGAACACCTGGTAAAACAGATGCTCCAAAAAGAACCATTGGTACCTATTGGCCACAAGCAAGTACACTTTTATGGTACATTCATGATGCAATGCCTTATGCAACACCAAAAAGTTTAAGTTGGGATGAAACGTATGCTATTACTGCATACCTTATTGCTGCCAATGAAATCGAAGTTGATGGTAAAGAAATGGATGAAGAGTTTGAACTTAGTAACGAAAACTTCACCAAAATCAAATTACCAAACGAAAAAGGATTTATTCCTAATATTGATGGTGCTTCAGGTATCGAAGATGTTAGAAAATTCTTAGCAGACGGTAAAAACACTGGTGCAGTGGGTGTAAGATGTATGAAAGATTGTAAAGATGACGATGCAAAAGCTGTTGTTGTTTCAGATCCTCGTACCGATGTTAATCCAGCATTTGCTCAAGCAAAAGATTTACCAGCAAAAGACACTTCAACCATAGCTCCAGGTCAAGAAGATTACGAAAAAAGTTGTGCTGTATGTCATGGAAATGATAAAATGGGTGCACCTGATGTAGGTAACAAAGAGGCTTGGGCTAAAGTTATGAAAAAAGGCATGGATAAGGTCTTAGAATCGGCTATTAAAGGTACAGGTGCTATGCCTCCAAAAGGTGGCAGTACACTAAGCGACGAAAAGTTGAAACAGGTTATTGAGTATATGGTATCAAAGAGTAAATAACCATTAGTTTTTTCACAATAAGTTCACAAAAAAAACATATACTTTTTGTGGACTCAATAATAAATACTTATTATTAACATACGTCAAGTTTAGATAGAGTAGTTCTTGGAATCAGAACATTTATACTTAAATAATCACTTGACACAATGAGGATTCCAAAATTTACATCACATAGAAAGGAAATTATGATGGATAGAAGAAAATTTTTAGGTTTAGGTTTAGCAGCAGTAGCTCTAGTACCTGCAACAGCTTTTGCAACTGATTTTAGAAAAGAGAAGCCTGATGCTTGGAAAGCTGAGAAACCAGCAGATGCAATCAAGGCACTTTATGGAGACATTAAACCTGAAGAGAAAGGTGTTAAGATTAAAGCACCAAAACTTGCTGAAAATGGTGGAAAAATTCCTGTAACAGTTAAGTCTGATATTGAAGCTAAATCAGTAGCAATTTTTCAAGATGCTAACCCTCGTTCAGCTGTAGCAGTATGGACAGTACAAGAAGGTGGAATTGTAGATTACTCTATCACTATGAAAATGAAAGGTTCAGGAAAAATTACTGCAATTGTAGAAGGTAAAGACGGTAAATTCTACTCAAAAGTATTAGCAATTGAAGTATCTAAAGGTGGTTGTGGAGGTTGATTTAATTCAACTCCCCGACAATAAATAAGATAGAAAAAATTAAATTTTAGAACTCAATCGAAAGGAAAATAGATGAAAGTTAAAGCAAAAGAAAAGAACGGAATCGTAAAAGTAAAAGTATTAGCTAAACACCAAAACATTGGAGCAGAAGAGGCTGAAAAAAAGAAAAAAGAAGCCAACTTTATTACTTCAGTAATTGCAAAAGTAGGAGATGCTGTTGTATTTGATATGAACGGTAGTGGATTTATGTCTGCAAACCCTCTCTACAAGTTTAAATTTAAAGGTAAAAAAGGTGACAAGTTAGAAGTTACTTGGACTGACCTTAAAGGTGAAACAAAAACTAAAAAAGCAAAAATCAAGTAATCAAATTTTCGTTTCCGATTTGAGTTGGAAACGAAAATATTAGTCTAGTTTTATTAACTTAATATAAATTAATAAAAGTGGATTAAAAAATCTATTTTAAACAAGGAGAAAATCAATGAAAACAAGTGCTATTTTATCTTTAGTCACTGCAACATTACTATTTACAACTGGCTGTGGTGATAGTAGTGAAACAAAAAAGAGCGATACCCCATCAAAAGAGATAGTTAAAAATGTGGAAAAGGTTGCAAATAAATCGACAAATACCAAACAGCAATTAACTTCAATTGGGGAGAAAAAAACTATTGGAGAGATTATTTCTCAATCATCAACAGAGATAAAAACTAAAGTATCTGATGCTTTTGACTATAAACTAAAGCCTAAAAAAGTGGCTGAAAATGTTTGGTGTTTCTTTGGTGCTATCGAAAAGCCAACCAAAGAGAATGCAGGAAATATGGCAAATAACTGTTATATTAAAACCAATGATGGTTATTTGGTAATGGATACAGGTCCTTCATATCAATTTGCAAAACAGGCTTATGAATCGATGCAAAAAATTGAAGATTTACCTGTAAAGTATGTGGTTAACTCTCACGAACATGATGACCACTGGTTAGGAAATGACTTTTATAAGAAAAAATTTGGTACTACTTTAATTGGACCGGAGAGTATTAATACCAACTATAAAGAGGGTGATAAGACTCGAATGTATAATGTTCTTCCAGCCAATGCTATTGAAGGAACTCATATTATCGACCTAGATAAAGTAGTTAAGAAAAAAGAGACTCTTGTCTTTGGTGGAGAGAAATTTGATATTATTCCTATGGATGTAAAAGCACATACTGGAGATGATGTATTTATCTATATGCCTGAGAGAAAAGTTCTTTTTGCTGGTGACTTGGTCATGAATGGTAGAATCACATCAGGAAGACATGGTTCAGTTATGGGTCAACTTAAAGCATTAGCTATAATGCAAAAGCTTGATTGGAAAATTATGGTTCCTGGTCATGGATTTATTACAGATGCCACAGCTATGGATGAAGCTAGTCTATACTTTAAACTAACTAAAGAGAGAATTTTAAAGGCTATAGAAGAGGATGTAGATGCCACAGAAATCAACGAAGTAGTTAAATTAATAGAGTTTAAAGATAAAGCGATGTACGATATTTTAAATGCTCAAAATATTGGATTTGCCTATGAAGAGCTAGAGATGCTGGACGAAGAATAAGAGTTTAATAATGAGTAAGATAATGAACTATTTTTTTAAAATATTTATTTTTCTCACTTTAAATTATACCTATGCATTTAATACTGATTTGGAGTTAGACAAGATAGTATCTAATGCAAATAGTACTAATAAATTTATTATACTATTTCTACATAAAGATAGCTGTGGATTTTGTGAAAAGATGATTTTCGACTTAGATGATAAAAATTTATCTAAAAAAATAGATAAAGATTTTATCTTAGTTGATATCAATAGAGATGATGATGAAACTATATCTTTTCAAGGATATGAGGGAAGCAATAGAGATTTTCTAAAGAAATTAGATATTGATCTCTATCCAACTATTGTATTTATGGATGGGAATAGCTCTTTTATCTACAATACAGTAGGCTACAGAAACCCAAAAAAATTTACAACTATTCTAAACTTTATTAGCAGTAAAGCTTATATTAAAACCACATTTGAGGAGTTTGAAGATGAGTCAATCACCAATAATAAATCAGAATAAAGAGTTGGTTGGTAATATCTTAGAGCTTTTTGTTTCAAAAAAATCTACTCATAAAATTTTACTCGATAATCGTGGGATTGTGGGAGATAGATTTTATTGTAAAGATATAGATAGAGCAGTACTTATTAGCACTATCGAAAGTTATAAAATTGCACAAGATAACAGTATCAACTTGGAGCATGGTCTGTTAGGTGAAAATATCTTAATGGACTATAACCCATATCACCTAACGACAGGAAAACAGATTCAAATTGGTGAAGTTATATTGGAGATAAGTCAAATTTGTACACTCTGTAAAAGTCTAACCAAAATAGATAACAAATTGCCTAAACTACTAAAAGCTGATAGAGGTATCTTTGCCAAAGTCATTAAATCAGGAGAAATTAAATATAGAGACAGAGTCTATATTTTAAATTAAAATTTTAAGGAGAAAATATGAAAAAAACACTTTTTTCACTAGCTGTACTAAGTGCGTTATCAATGTCTGCAAATGCATTTACATTAGGAAATCTTGGAGATTTTGAATTCAAGAAGTATGCCAATGGTCTTTACATATTGCCTGGGCCACCAATGGAGCCAAATGTAGAAAATGAAGGGTTTATGAATAACCCTGCTATTATTGAATCAGAGCATGGTCTTATTATGATTGACCCAGGTGGAAACTATAATGTTGGTAAGAAAATTTTAGCCGAAGTTGAAAAGGTTAGTAAAAAGCCTATTATTGCTATTATTGATACACATAAACATGGAGACCACTGGTTTGCAAACAAAGCAATGGCAGAAAAGTATCCTGATGTAAAAATTTACGCACTTCAACATATGATTGATGTATCTAAAGCAGGAGAAGCTCAAAAATGGTATGATATTTTAGAGAGACTTTCTAAAAACCTTAAGGGAACAAAAGAGTTCCAATACCCTACTATTTCTGTTAAAAATGGAGATAAGTTAGAGATTGATGGTCAGACATTTATTATGCATCACCCAACAAGAGCACATACCGATACAGATTTAGTAATTTTTCATGTAGAGAGTAAAACTCTATTTTTAGGTGATAACTTAATGAAGAGTCGTCTAGGTGGATTTGATGGGTCATCAAGTATTCTTGGAAATATCAAACTACTTGAAGATATTGAAAAAGCTCCAGAGCTTAATCTTTATGTTCCTGGACATGGAGCTCCAGGTAAAATGCACGAAACACTCGACCCATTTATTAAGTATATGAAACTACTTGAAGAGGGTGCAAAAGAGGCATTGGAGGAAGATGTTGAGGCATATGAGATTAAACCAAAAGTAGTTGAAAAAATGAAAGATTTCCAGAAATGGGATGCTTTTGAAGGACAAATGGGTAAACATCTTCAAAAAATGGTCGAAGAGATTGAAGCTTTAGATGAATAAAATAGTATCTTATATAATAGATAAGATACTTTAATAATAATTATAAATTATTTTTTTTAATAAAAATTCAAGTAACTTTTAGTAGCTTTTCAGTTATAATTATCAAAAACCTATCTATTGATAGGTTTAATTTACCTCTATCTGTTAAGATAGAGTCAGCAATAAAAATTTCTTAAAAGGAGAAAAAATGCTTAAAAATATTTTAAGTACAATAGGTGCAATTGCTTTAATTGCGTTAGTTTACATCATGGTTAACTTTGGAGGAATGATCTCAGGAGCATCATCTTTACATCCAGATGCAATGGGTTACTATATGGATATGTTTGACAAAGTTGTAAAAACAGGTAATAGTGCAGAAGCAATGGTTAGAAAAGTAAAAATCAATGATGATATTACAACTGATGATGCTATAGAAAATATGAGAGGTATCGCTGAAGAGAACAATTTCTTAGTTGTTGGTGATGCAAAAATGTCAATTAAAAGTAGCATTAAAACAGGTGGTAAAAGATATATCAGAATCTTATCTTTTTGTGCACCCTCAATTGCTGAAGAGTTCATTGGTTATTCAGAAGCATTTGGTGCATTTATGCCTTGTAGAATCTTAATTGTTGAAGATGACAAAGGTGACAGATGGCTGTACACAATGTCTATGGAACTTATGCTTTATGGTGGGAAACCACTACCAGATGATATGCTAAAAATGGCTGAGACTGTTCGTGGACTCATGTATGGTATGATGGATGCAGGTGCTACTGGTGATGATTATGAGCCAAAAGAAGAAGATGAATAGGACTTACTTTTAAGTCCTATTTCTCTTATTAAAAGACTCTAGCAATTATCTTCTAAAAAGTAGATAAAAGGGAGTCTATTAAATCTGAAATATAACTATCCCCCCTAAATTTCTAAGATGATATAATACAAGGAGTTTTTTTGAATTTTAAAAAATTTTTAACAGAATATGGTGAGCATGTTCCAGGATATGAGGTTACCGTTGTTAATGAAAGAGAAGTAAGGGCTGCTTCAGGAATACTTTTTATGCTTGGAATGATTGTCATCTTTGTGAGTATAGGGTACAACCATATTATTGTAGCTAGAGTCTATTTGTCATTTATGTTTATAGATTTCACATTAAGGATGATTAGTCCTGCATACGTTCCATCTCTTCTTTTAGGTAAGTTTATTTCAAGAAATCAAGAACCAGAGTATACAGGTGGACTCCAAAAACGCTTTGCATGGACACTTGGTTGGATTATTTCTTTACCAATGATGTGGTGGTTTGTTCTTCACTGGGATATTACTTTTTATAAAGTACTCATATGTGTACTTTGTCTTACTTTAATGTTCTTAGAAACGGCTTTCTCTGTTTGTGTTGGATGTATCATATACAAGATAATTATAAGAGAAGATCCAAAACATTGCCCTGGTGGTGTATGTGAAATTAAACAAAAAGGCCCTATACAGATATTTAATCCTATTCAAAAGATTATAGCTATTTTAACATTTGTTGGATTATTGGGAGGGACTTACCTGTTTATTGCTAAAACGGAACCTAAAACATACTTTGGTGAATTTTTACATGAGATGATTTTAACGAAAGCACAACTAGAGCAAGAAGTAGAGAATAAAATGGAGGCAGAGTTTAATAGTGATGACGATGATGATTTTTAATCAATAAAAAGCTTCATTGTCCTTTTAACTCCATGCTTTACCTATCTTACAGTAGGAATACACAATTAGAAGTTAAACCAATGAGTCACCTCTCTTTTCAATGTAGCCTCTTTACGCTTTTCAAAATGTTGAGTCATATCAAAATCATCTTTTTCAAAATTTTCTTTATAATCATCAATAAGTACTTTATACTCTACTTCTTTTATTGCTGAAATTTCATAAATAACTTTTTCATACTTATCTATTTTTTCTCTTGAAACTTCTTTTAAATTAATAGCTCCATAACGTTCATCTTCTGATAAGGTCATATTCATTTCTAAATAAGCACGCATAGTTGCTAAAGTAAATTGAAGTTCTATATGACTATCGTCATTATTACCCTCTATAACCGTTGCTAAAGGTTTACTATAGCCCCATGCACCAGAAACATCCAAATCACTGTTAAAAGCTACTTTAATAAGCTCTTTTAAATTCTCTTCAACTACAATTTCTTGAAATTTTTTCATCTTTTCTCTTTTTATTTAATGGAAATATTATAACAGATAAATCTTGTCACCTCTTTCAATAAAACCTTCTTTAATAACTTTTACAAAGATACCTCTATCCTCTTTTAATAGTTTTGGTAAATTTTTATCAATAAAAGAGAGGTGATTACATATTGTACAATTCTGAGTAATTTCAAAAATAACTTTACCCATTTGAAGTTTTGTACCAATACTTAATGTATATGGATTATAGTCTATTAAAATATTTTCACCTAAACTTCCATACTCCATCTCAATATCATTACATTTTGCTATGTTATAACTCTCTACTGTTGTAAGTAATACTGAACGATTTAAATCTTTTCCATAAAACTTATCACCAATAATTCCAGCTTCATCCAACTTAATAATAG
>Ga0256826_1002983_pt1 | contig 10217 bp, 10 predicted proteins | sample CV79metaG_FD_185975 | JGI IMG/M metagenome (GOLD analysis project Ga0256826, IMG submission 185975) | Hydrothermal vent microbial communities from East Pacific Rise, Pacific Ocean - CV79 | ecosystem: Environmental > Aquatic > Marine > Hydrothermal vents | place: Pacific Ocean: East Pacific Rise... | reverse complement strand
TTTTTCCATTCAGAGCATCTCTAAAGTTTTGGCATTTTCATTGGCAATTGACATCTACTCAAAATCTCTCTACAAAAGAGTAGGGGTTGAGCCCTCGGGTTCTGCTTTTAACTCTTTGGTTCAGTTGGAGTATGAAAATGGTGTTCCACGAAATCCATTTATAAACGCAGGAGCCATTGTGGTTATGGACGCACTTATGAGCCACTTTGGTGGAGACTATGCTGCACTTGAAAAGGTGATGACTTTTGTTCGTGACATTTCAGACAATCAAACAATTCAATTTGATGCTCTGGTAGCTAAGTCGGAGATGGAACATGCCTCACGTAACCTCTCTTTGGCACAACTCATGAAGAGTTTTGGCAATTTTGAAAATGATGTTCACGAAGTGGTGCAGACCTACTTTAAACAGTGTGCCATCTCCATGACTACCGAAGATTTGTCTCGTGCCATGATTTACTTAGCATTTAAAGGAAAAGACCCCATTACAGACAAAGAGTTTCTAAATGAAGCACAAGCAAAACGGGTCAATGCACTCATGCTTACTTGTGGTCACTACGATGCTTCTGGAGACTTTGCTTTTAATGTTGGGCTACCTGCTAAGTCTGGTGTGGGTGGTGGCATTGTGGCTGTGGTTCCAAATGTTATGAGCATTGCTGTTTGGTCACCACGCCTCAATGCCAATGGAAACTCACATGTAGGAACTTTGGCACTGCAACTCTTTACCACAAAAACGGGCTTGAGCATATTTTAAATTTAAAATATAGATAATATATTTTATTAAAAAATAACAGAAAAGTGTTATACTTAAATTCTAAATAATTTTTAAAAGGACAGATGATGGAAAAAGATTTTAAAGAAGCAGTAGAACAATCAAAAAAAGCAATGAAGTCTCTAGAAGAGAGCGTTGAAGGATTAACTGAAGATTTGAGTGACAATGCTTCAGAAGTTTGGAGTGAGTTGAAAAAAACTTTCTCTACTATTGGAAAGAAGTTAGACAGTGCCTCTGAAAATATTAGTAGAGAGGGTGACGAAACAAGCCTTGAAGCACATTTAGGTGCAATGGAAGCAAAAGAAAATGTAGAAAAAGTAAAAGACAGCATTGAAGACTTTACTGTAAAAGTAGCTGACTCAGCACAGGCTGGATTGGATGCAGCAAAATTAAAAGCCCATTTAGCAAAAATGGAAGCAGATGATTTTTGGGAAAAAAATGGAAAAGATATTAAAAAAGAGTTTGAGACTTCAAAAGAGAGCGTTGAAAAACTAGCTGTTGAAGCCATTAATGACATTGGTAGCTTTTTTAACAACTTGGCTTCTAAGTTTTCTGAAAAGAAGAGCTAAGAAGCATTTTTTGAATTGCGTATGCGTTTAAACCTTTGCCACTTTTTTGGATTGAACTTTTTGTAAAACCATAAACAACCAGCGTCAAATCCAAAGTAGAAAACAGAAATGGCAGAGGGTGGGTTTGCCGAGGGAACAAAAGCGACCTTGTCAAACCAAATCTCGGGCCAATACCAACAACCATAGTAAGTTCCTACTAACTCCAAGTCGACAATGGCAAAAAACATAATGAGAAAAAAGAGTTTGGTGTTGGGTCTGCGTCTGAAAATCCATAAAATAATTAACATACATAAAAATCCAAAAACATCAGAAGCAAAAATGAGCCATGCAGTAGAGTAGAGAATAATGGCAATATAAAGAGATTTAATAATTTGATTTTGATACTTTTGGATGAGAGGTTCTTTTACAAAGTAGTAAACTGTAGCGTAGATGATGGAGTGACCTAAAGGAACATAGAGAGGTAAGTTCTCTAGTCTATAGGTGTACATGCCAAAGACCAAAGAGAAAAGCAGTTCTCCACCCAAAGCGACAATGAGTCCGTAGAGCATGAGTTGTTTGACGACTTTTGAGACTTGTTTGTAAATCCAAAGAAAAGTTATGAGAACTAAAATGTTGGTGATGTACTGTTCAGAAACAAGCTGACTGTCAAGGTAGAGACCTAGCCATAGAACAGGGAAAAAAAGAGCATGTATGTGTAAGTATTTCATGGCAGAACTTTAGCATAATAGAGATAAAATACGACAATTATGATATAAGGTAAAACATTGAAGTGTGAACATTTTGGAACCTGTGGTTCTTGTGCAATATTTGAGTTGAGTTATGAAGAAGAATTGGTAGCAAAAAAAGAGCGAGTTTTAGGACTGTTGTCCCCATTTGAAGTAAAAGATTTAGAAGTTTTTTCTGCATCAGATGCCAACTACCGTGCAAGGTCTGAGTTTAAGATTTGGCACACAGGGGATGTGGCGAGTTATGCCATGAGTAAGTTGACTGAAAAGGGTGCGTTTAACATTAACGAATGTCCCAAAGTTATTTTACCTATTGAAAAACGAATGAAGCCACTTTTAGAAAAGATAAACAGTTCAGAAGTTTTAAAACACCGACTCTTTGCAGTAGAGTTTTTGGCAACAACCACAGATGAATGTCTTATTACCATGATTTATCACCGAAAATTAGAGTCAGATTGGGAAGCAGAGGCAAAAGAACTTGAATCACTTTTGTCGGCAAAAATCATGGGTCGAAGTCGTAAGCAGAAGGTCATTTTGTCTGACGAATTTGTAACAGAGACGCTACATATTGACAATCAAGACTATATTTACCGACATTATGAGAGTGGTTTTACCCAACCAAATCCTGCTGTAAATGTGCACATGATAGAGTGGGCAATTAAACAGGCTAAAAAGGTTAAAGGTGGAGACTTTTTAGAGAGTTACTGTGGTTTAGGAAACTTTACCATTCCTCTTTCTAAATACTTTGACAGAGTTTTGGCTACAGAAATTTCTAAACGTTCTATCTACGCTGCCAAAGAGAACTGTGAGTTGAATGGTGTGAGCAACATTGAGTTTATTCGTTTGGCTTCTGAAGAGATGACACAAGCATTAAATAAAGAACGGGAGTTCACACGACTTAAAGAGGTGGATTTAGATTCTTATAATTTTTCTACTGTATTGGTTGACCCACCAAGAGCAGGGTTGGATATGGACACAATTAAGCTTATTTCAAACATGAAAAACATCATTTACATCTCTTGTAATCCTGAGACATTGGCACGAGATTTGGTGGAACTTACGAAGACACATAACATTGATGAAAGTGCTATATATGACCAATTCCCTCACACCCACCATGTTGAATCGGGTGTTTTCTTAACTAAAAAAAATTAATTAATGTTCTGTTAATTAACTTTCGTTACAATCAAACATAATATCTCAGAAGAGTAGCTGTACTTATGCAGTTACTTAATATAGGACTATATATGTTTAAACATATCTTCTCGATGAAAGTAGCAGCCTTGTTACTTTTCCTCTTTGGTGCCATTATTGGTGGTGCGACATTCATTGAAAATGACTACGGTAGTCAAACTGCAAGAGCACTTATTTACAACACCCATTGGTTTGAACTTTTTTTACTTTATTTCATTGTATTATTACTTTATAATATGGTTAAGTATAAGAGTTACAAAACAAAACTTTCTGTTTTTATTTTTCACTTGGCTTTTTTTGTCATTGCAATTGGAGCGTTAGTAACGCGTTATGTAGGTTATGAAGGGGTCATGCACATTCGTGAAGGTCACATTGCAACAAGCATTACCTCTTCTGACAAAGTTCTGCGTATACATGTTGAAAATGGAGAAGCAAGTGCAAACCATGAGCAGAGTATGCTTTTCTCTTCTATGTCTAAAAATAGCTTTTCAAAGAGTTGGGACTTAGATGGGAAAAACGTAAAAATTGACTTGGTAAATTATTTACCAGCTGCTGAACAATCTTTGGTACCCGATGAAGTCAATGGAAAAAAAGTCTTAGAGATGATGGTTTCTACAGGTGGAAAAGGTCAAAGTGTTTATTTGATGGAAGGTGACACACATGATGCTGGAACCTTTATGTTAAGTTTTAACAACAGTGTAACTAGTCCAACGAAACCATTAATGAACATTAGAACTAAAGCAGATGGCACGTTAGAAATGGAGAGTGGCTTTGACTTAAAGACACTTTCTATGTTAACACGAAAAGAAGGTAATTTAACCAAAGGAGTAAATGAGTTTACTACTAAAAAACTTTATCAGTTCTCTGGAAATTCGGTTGTACTTAAAAGTATGCATGAAAAATCAGTAATGAAATTTGTTAGTCATTCTCATAAAACTAAAAATGGTAAACCAGAAATCGCTACCTTTGTAGTGGATGTAAATGGAGAAAAAGCAAAGGTAAATCTTTTTGCTTATGCAGGAGATATTTCTGAAATTCAACGTGTCAAAGTTGCTGGTGTGAATTTGTCCATGTATTTAGGAGTTAAAAAAATTCCTGTGCCATTCTCAGTTAAACTTATTGACTTTGAACTTGAGCGTTATCCTGGTTCAATGAGCCCCTCATCTTATTCATCTGATGTTGAACTTACGGACAAAGAAGAAGGAATTGAGGCAATGCCATACAAAATCTATATGAACCATATTCTTGACCACAGAAACTACCGTCTTTTCCAATCGTCTTATGATCAAGATGAAAAAGGAACCGTACTTTCTGTAAATCATGACCCAGGAACATGGCCAACTTACCTTGGATATATTTTATTGGCACTTGGAATGATTTGGAACTTGTTTGATAAAAAAGGACGTTTTCAAAGACTTCTTAAAGGTGCTAGAAAACTACAAGGGGCAGCTGCTGTTCTTGTAACATTGTTTGCACTTTCATATACTACTCCTCTTCAAGCAGCTAAACTTCCTGCTTTAGATGAGAATATGACGGAAATGATTCATGCTTATCCTCAAGAGAGCGTTGATAAATTTGGTCGAATTATTCTTCAAGACAGCCGTGGACGTATGAAACCTATTGATACCTTAGCACATGAAATTATTGCTAAACTTGCAGGTAAAAGTACGATTTATGGTGTTGAACCAACAGCAATGCTTTTAGGAATGACAGTTGAGCCAAAGTCGTATCAACATATTCCAATGATTAAACTTGGTCATCCACGTATTGCTTTAGATCTAGGACTTGATGAAAATGTAAAATATGCACCATTTATCTCTTTCTTTACAGAAGCAGGAGCCTATAAGCTTCAAGATCAAATGAATAAATCTGTACGAAAAAAACCTTTAGAAAAAAATGCTTATGACAAAGAACTGGTAAAAGCAGATGAGCGTCTAAATGTTGCCTATATGATTTACACTGGGTCACTTCTTCAAATGTATCCTGTCCCTAACGATGCAGGGAACAAGTGGATGAATCCACAAGATGCCATTGCAAAGTTTCCAAAAGAGATTTCAGAAATGGTAAGAATGATGACGGTTTACCTTTTCCAAGGTGCTTCAGTTATTCAACAAACAGGTGATACAGATAAGTTTGATAAAGCGATTAACCTCATTAATATGTACCAAAAGAAGTTTGGTTCAGAGGTTATTCCTTCTGAAAAAGTGGTTGATGTAGAGATTAAATACAATAAATTGGGGCTACTTTCAAAACTGGTACCTCTTTACATATTGGTAGGCTTAATTCTACTTCTTGCTGCTTTTGTAAACATTGTTAAACCAAACCGTTCCCTTAATTGGATTAATAATATTGCATGGGTACTCATGATTGGTGGATTTATTATTCATGTTGGATCTATGGCAATGCGTTGGTATATTGGTGGACATGCACCGTGGTCAAATGCCTATGAGTCCATTGTCTTTATTGCTGGTTCAACAGTGATTGCAGGACTTATTTTTGCTAGAAAATCACCATTTACTCTAGGTGCAACAGCGTTGTTAGCTGGTATTACAATGGGTGTGGCTCACATGAACTTTATTAACCCAGAGATTACCAACTTGGTTCCTGTACTTAAGTCGTATTGGTTAATGATTCACGTGGCAACCATTATTTCTGGTGATGGATTCTTAGGTCTTGGGTCCATTTTATCGTTGCTTGTGATTATTTTATTTATTATGAGAAAAGAGGGAGCAGATAACATTGACCGTGCCATTAAGGAGCTTACAAATATTGCTGAGATGAGTATTATTGTTGGTCTTTTCCTTATGACCATTGGTAACTTCCTTGGAGGAGTTTGGGCAAATGAGTCTTGGGGTCGTTACTGGGGTTGGGATTCAAAAGAGACATGGGCTGCTGTAACCATTTTAGTTTACGCAACCATTCTTCATTTACGATTCATTCCTAGATTGAACAATCCATTTGCCTTTAACGTGGCATCTCTTTGGGGTTACTCAACAGTTATTATGACCTACTTTGGGGTTAACTATTACCTTTCTGGATTGCACTCATATGCAGCAGGAGAAACAATGCCTCTACCTAGTTGGGTCATTCCTGCTGTTATTATCTTATTTATTGTAACGCTATTCTCTGCTAAGAGTTGGAGAAACATTAAGACTGTTTTCATTGTCCTTACTCCACTCATTCTTTGGGTTGCTGGACTTCTTTTTATGTTACAATTTTAAGATGTTAGCCACAGAAAAAGACCTTTACAATGGTCTTATTGTCGAAGCTGAAAGTATTGCACTTTTAGCTTCTGACTTTAAAAACGATTTACAAACACTTCTTCAAAAATCACAACAAGAAAACATCTCTCTTCTCTGGCTCGACTTAACGACCACCCAACATGAACATATTTCCGTAGCACTCTCTTTAGGTTTTGAGTTTCATAATTGTGAATCTACACGAACTACCTTAACTTTTCAAGTGACCAAAGATGCTTACATTCCTGTGCCTCCTACCCATACCATTGGTGTGGGTGCTGTGGTTATTAATGATAATAATGAGATTCTTTTGGTTCGTGACCGTATTCATACTTCACACTCTATCTATAAACTCCCAGGAGGTATGTTAGAACATGCTCAGAGCTTAGAAGAAGGTGTTGTAAGAGAAGTATGGGAAGAGACAGGTGTGAACGCAACACTCATAAAGATGGTTTCTTTATTGAATGCTCACCCTTATAGATTTAACAAGTCAAACATGTACATCGTCTTTCAGCTAGAGGCTCAAAGTCTTGAGATTAATGTCATAGATACCCATGAGATTGAAAAAGCATTTTGGATGCCTTTAGAGGAGTTCTTTGCTCATGAAGAGATGTCTGATTTTCAAAAAGACTTGGTAAATGCAACCTTAAAAAATGAAGGCATTTCTCTAATGAAAAATGATGTCTACTTTCCAAGAAAAAAATATGTGGAAGTTTACAGTTAAATAATATTTTATTTTATTCTTTTTTGGTATAATTCGAGCGTATTAAATATACGATAAAAAGGATAATTAAAAAATGTTTAGTGAATTTAAAAAATTTTTAGTAAATGGTAACATGGTAGACATGGCAGTTGGTTTTGTTTTCGGGGGTGCTTTTGCAACCGTTATTAAGTCATTTGTGGCAAATGTAATGATGCCACCTGTCGGTATGCTAATGGGTAACGTTGATTTTGCTCAACTTTTTATAGCATTAGATGGAAATGAATATGCAAGTATGGAAGCCTTAGATAAAGCAGGTGCACCTGCAATTAAATATGGTCTTTTTATTAATGATACCATTGCATTTATCATTTTAGGTTTTGTAATGTTTATGCTTATCAAAGCATACAATAAAATGAAAGAGCCAGAAGAAGAGCCAGAAGTAACAACAAAGACTTGTGGTGACTGTGCAATGGAAATTCCTATTGCTGCTAAAAAATGTGGACACTGTGGAAGTACTAACGTATAACCTTCATACGAAATAGAAAGAGATTTTTCTCTTTCTATTTTAATCTATAATTCAATTTCTCCAATTGAATTTTTAAATTATCTTTTATCTCACCTTGAAATTCTAAACTGTTCTCTTTTACTGTTCCACCTGTTCCAAGTTTTTTCTTTAATACTTTTAACAAAGATTGTAATACTTGTTTTTCTAAATAAAAAGGTTGAACAATGGTCACTACTTTTCCTCGCCGTTTTTCCATAGCAAAATGGAGTTGATGTTTTTCTGGAATTTTTATTTCATTAGTTTTTGTTTTACTTGCTTTCTTTTTATTGTCAGAAGACCAATCATCTGAAAAATTTGCACTCATATCAAATAAGTTCTCTTTCATTCACTACTCCTTTTTTAACATTATAGTAAGAAAATCCTTTTTATTAAATATTAAAAAATATAATTAATATTTATTTTTATTAAAATTTAATATAACTAAGTTAAAAATAACAATTTATATTATATAATATTTTTAATATAATATTAAGGAACAAAAGATGAAAAAAATTATTTTACTATTAGCACTAATCACAACAATGAACTTAACAGCAAACCCATTTAATAACTTAAATATGAATAACCAAAGAGTGCAACAACAAGTGTCACTAAAATATGTTTATGCTAAAAGAGCAGCAATGCAGGGAAATGCACGTGCACAGTTTGATTTAGGGCTTATGTATGCAAGAGGTAGAGGTGTAGCTAAAAATGAAAAGTTGGCTTTCTCTTGGTTTCATAAAGCAGCAAGAAACAAGCATGTTGAGGCAAAATTTTATATGGGTCTTAGTTTTGAACAAGGAAGAGGGGTAAGAAAACAAGCACAACTTGCAAGATATTGGTTTAAGTTGGCTGCAAAAGCTGGACATAGAAAAGCAGTTGCACACTTGGCAAGTATTGAGAATTCTCTTCGACCTAGATATACTCAAGGTCAAAGAGTTAGCTATAATACTTATAGATAATATTTAAATTTTATTTTAATATTTTTTTAATTGTTTCTGAACAAACTGTGAGACCTGTTGCACCTGTAACAGCGACACAAGAACCTTTTTCTTTACATTTGTCTTCTTCAGGAGAGAAGACAACCGTAAAGTTTCTGTCAAACTTCGCTTTTTTTAACTCATTTCTTATTTTCCGTCCTAAAGCATCACCATGACTTTTCCAAATGGAAGCAACTTCAATCTTAGAAGCATCGTAACGTTTAGCCGAACCAAAAGACATAATGAGCTTCTTATAGCATTTTTTAGCTATTTCAATTTTTACTTTGGTTGTGTCAGCACAGTCAAGCACCAAGTCATAAGGTTCAAAGTCAAAGTCAGCAACCCATGCCATGTCCATTTTTTCGTTAATGGTTGTAACAGTAGGGTAGAGTTTTTTTAAAGCTTCTACTTTGTACTCTCCCAAAGCTTCAGAACCAATTTGTCGGTTTTGATTGGTTTCATCGTAGGTATCATAATCTACAATGGTAATGTCAGAAACACCTGAACGGTACAGACAGTCAAGTGCATAAGAACCAACACCACCCACCCCTAAAATGAGTATTTTAGCTTTTTGAATTTTTGCAAAGTCTTCTGCTCCAAAAAGTAGTTCACAACGTTGAAATCTTAAATCCATTTTTCTAACTCCTCTATGTCTTTATGTGAAGTCATGTCCAAATGCACAGGTGTTACAGAAACATAGCCATTTTTCACAGCCTCAACATCGGTCATTTGTCCTTCACTTTTTCGCCATTCATGGTTAACAAGTCCAATCCAAAAGTACTCTTGACCTCGTGGGTTAATGTGTGCATCTGCATCGTTGGTGTAGACACGACTTCCTGTTTTGGTGATTTTAAAACCTTTTGAATCTTTTGGTTCAACAGCTGGAATGTTAACATTTAAAAATTTACGAGGAGCAAGAGGAAAAGAGCCTTCAAAGATTTTTTCTACAAGCTCTTTAATGCTCTGCATCGCCAAGGCATAATCAAATCCTTCTTTTTCTCTCATGTCGTCTGAAAAGTCCTGAGAGATGGCAATGGCAGGAACCCCTTGAAGTACAGCCTCCATTGCTCCACTTGCCGTTCCAGAGTAAGTAATGTCTTCTCCCATATTTGCCCCAATATTAATGCCAGAGATAACAAGGTCAGGTTGTGCATCTTTGGGGTAGAGTTTATGTAGTGCTAAAAAGACACAATCTGTTGGGGTTCCATCATCAAGTTTGTAAAAGTTAGGTTCAAGCTCAACAAAACGAAGAGGTTTAGTAAGGGTAAGTGAATGTCCACAAGCAGACTTTTCAAGAGTAGGAGCAACGGTAATAATTTCAGCCATAGGTTTTAACGCTTCAATAAGTGCTAAAAGAGCAGGAGAATCAAAACCATCGTCGTTGGTTATTAGTATTTTTTTCATAGAGAATAGTAGTATATTTTTGTTTTATGACGGCTGTACGGTGCTGTTTTTAACTAAAGAAGCATATTAACTTTATTGAAGATTTCTTTT
>Ga0256826_1002982_pt1 | contig 10218 bp, 7 predicted proteins | sample CV79metaG_FD_185975 | JGI IMG/M metagenome (GOLD analysis project Ga0256826, IMG submission 185975) | Hydrothermal vent microbial communities from East Pacific Rise, Pacific Ocean - CV79 | ecosystem: Environmental > Aquatic > Marine > Hydrothermal vents | place: Pacific Ocean: East Pacific Rise... | reverse complement strand
CCAGCAATGTGCATGGCTTGCAAAAAATAACCACACAAATAGAACAAAAGCATAAATAAGTAAAATCATCAATTTAGGAAAATGCGTTCCCATTTTTGAACGTAAAAAAAGAGGCAACCGTGAATAAACAACCAGCTGCAAAGGGATAAAATAGAGTGAAATTCTATCGACTGCTGTGGTTGCGAACCCCACTAAAAAAAAAGAACCAATAGAAGCAATAGCTATCCAAAACCAAAAAGGATAATCTCGATAATATGCTTTCCATTTTTTACGATAGACTAAGAGTAATATTGCAGGAACAAAATTCATCATAACCCGTATTTGTGCACCAGAAGATTGCATCTGTTGCTCAACATATGTTACCCATAGATGCTCTTGTTTTTCTGCTAATAAAAGATCCCAACAACCATAAAATACAGGTATCATTAAGATTATACGAAACCATATATTACCTTTATTTAAAAAAAGTACAAAAGGCAAAAGAACCAAAGCAGTTTTATGAAAGAGTGCTGCAATAAATACCCAAAAGATATAACGTTTAAATTTTTCTTTTTCTAAATAGGTAATAGCGATCATAAAAAAACCCAATGCAACTCCCTGACGAGAATATCCCATTGAAACCATCACTACCATATAAGGTACAGCTACAGAAAATGCAAGCCATGGGTAAGGTTGCATACGCGAAAACAGTATAAGCCCCAGCATAAAAATAGTGGCATATAGTGTATTAACACCATAAATACCCCAATCTAATTTCCCAGATACCCAATTAAAAAAAGTATGTGCAGGATCTTTTATCTCCTCAAAAGCTTCTGAAAAAGAGAGCCCCAATGTACGCTCATAATGCCCCACATAATTACACCAATCACATCCAACATTCTCTCTAAAACCAATCACAACAATAAAAAATATACCTATAATAATCCACGAAGAATATCTAAGTTGTTTACTATTCTTGACTCCTAATACCATAACAATTGGTAGTAAGTAGAGTAGCCAGTAGGTTAACATTTCATCTCTCTCTTATCAAACTTCACCCTACTCTCCTATTCATATATTACTGAAATATCAAATTTCTTGAAATAGTTTTCATAACTATAATCTATACAAACTCTTTTTGACACATTCTTATATCTATCTAATAACATATCTTGATGATCTAATGCATAATTTATTGTCTCTTCTAAGGCTACCCAATTTGAAGGTGGATAACTAAGTGATAAATATTCATTTTTATTAATGCTGGATAACACTTTAAAATTACCATTTATCACTATCTTTCCCGATGCTAGTGAATCAAAATATTTTATATGTGGTACCATCTCAGAATAAGGATGATACTTGTCTGGACATACTATAACATCTGCTAACTGTTGATATGTTTTTAAGTGTGCATATAAAATTCTACCTATCACATAAATTCTACTACTACATTTTACATTTTTAGAAATACTCTTCACTCTTTCAAAGTGCTCACCATCTCCTATAAGTAGCAATACAATATCATCTCTTTTTCTTGATAATGAGATAAATACCTCAAGAAGTTCGATTACTCCACCTAAATCTTTAAAGTTTCCTGCAAAAAATATTATCTTTTGATGATTTTGTTTATAGCTTTGAGTAAGTATTTCCAATAAATCATAATCTATTTTTTGTTGACATAACACCATGTTAACACCATCAGGAATCAGAAATAATTTTGAAGAGAGAGTAGGATATTTTTTACTAAAATAGTACTTCATTTCTTTACTCACAACAATCATGCTTTTTACATGAGTAATCACTTTTTTATCTAAGCGTAGAGAAACTTTTTCCTTTAAAAGATTAAATAGTTTACCATAACCTTTACTTTCATTAAATTTAAATTCTAAAGAAGCAATACCATGCGTATCATTAATATAATTTGAAATTAAATTATTTTGATATAAAAAATACCCAAAACTATTATCCAAATATTCAAAGAAGATTATCTCACCTCTATATTTTTTTGCTATTTTTTTCTCAAATTTTTCTAAATATTTATTGAATAATATTTGATTAACACTCATAGGAAAACACGCCAAAGCAAATTGAAAAAATCTCTTCTCCCTATCAGACAATGAAAAGCCCAAACTTATATGCTCAATATCTTTATGAAATCTATCTTCTTCTAAAGAAGCATTAGAGATAAGCATTACTTTGTGTCCAGATTTTATTAATCCATTTAATATGCCATAAATTCGTACACGTCCTCCTCCATCTTTTGAAAAATCACTAAATGTAAAACATACAATTGTTCTCATCTTTTCTCCATTAAGAGCTGCTGATAAATCATCAAATATTTTTCAATTGCAATTCTTTTATTAAAAGAGTTATAAAATAATTGCTCAAATGCACTATCTTTAAATTTCTTTGTTGCAACATCTTTTAAAATATTTTTAACCTTTTCTTCCAATTTCTCATGTAAAGTTTCCAAATCAATTAACCATCCAACTTGATATTTTCTTAAATATAAATCCATATCACCTACTCCATTATTTGTCAAGGATGGAAGATAACAAGCAACATTCTCTGCAAACTTTGTAGGTGCAGAAGCTTGTTTACTTTCAGAAGGAACAATAAAAAAAAGAGAGAAATCTGCAATATTTAAGTAATAGGGAACTTGTAAAAATTGTACAGATCTAATTTTTACCTTTTGCCTATCAATCTGAAATAACTCTAATTTTTTCTGAATAAAATGTTTCTCTTTTTGATTTAAAATTAAAAATCTTACTTTTTCATTTTGTCTCATACACTCTTTAACAAAAAGTAACTCTTTATCAAAATCATACCATCCACTTACCGTACCTGTATGAATAATAATCAACGTATCATCTGCATAACCTAATGATTTTTTAAAATTTAATTTCTCATTTATTGATAATCGTTTAAAATGATTACTATTTGCACATGTTGGAATTACATGAATATAATCCGACTGAAAACTATATTTTTGGTCTAAGATCTCTTTGGCTTTATATGTAAGTGTATTGAGTGCATCTGCATGTTTAAACATAAAGTTTTCAACATAAGATAAGAGCGTATATAAAATACTTCCCTCTTTTAATCTACCTCTATCTATTTTTTCTTTAGTTGAGAAACCACGTACATCAAATAGTAGTTTTACCTTTCTATCAAAGTATTTTATACCATATCCCATTATAGCAGGAATGAAACTTCTTGCATGAATAATATGAATCTTATTTCTCTTTTTAATAAAAATAGCAAGTTTTATAACTTTAAAAAGTTGAAAGAGTGTAGAAAAAACTCCATATTTATTTGAATAGATAAAATAATGCCACTCTATATGATAGCTATCTAATAAAACTTTTACTTCATCTATATTTTGCTTATCCTCTTCTCTTTCAAAAGAGATAAGGTAAAACTTATTCTCTTTAGATAAATCAAAAAGATATTCTAACACCTGTGAACGACCTAATGGTTCTGTCATGCCCGTCAAAGAAATGTATAGTATGTTTTTTTTCATCTATTGCTCCATATTCTCTTCATGCCACATCTGAAACATTAAAATTGTCCATATTTTTCTATCATCATTTTTACCTTTGAAAAATAAATATTTTAACTCTTCTATATATCGTTCATCAAAAATATTTTGTTTTTTTATAAGGATCCTATCTAAATATTTATCAATTAAATATTTCAGTTCATTTCGTAACCAGTCATTTATAGGTATTCCAAATCCTGTTTTTTTTCTCTCAAACAACTCTTTTGGGACATAGTCTGATAGGATATCTTTTAATATTCTTTTATCTTGTTTATATTCAATAGGTAAACTAGAAGCAAACTCAACTATCTTATGGTCAAGAAGTGGTTCACGACTCTCTAAAGAGATACCCATAGAGGCTCTATCTACTTTAACCAATATATCATCTGCTAAATATCCTTTAAAATCAGAAACCATCATTTTTTCAAGATTATGTAGCTCTTTATACTCTTTATCTGATTGATAAAAGTAAAGTCCTCTTAAAGCCTTTTCTACTTCATATTTAGTAAATACAGAGTTAGAAACTTTAAACATATTTACTATATCTCTATGTTCTAAACTGTTTTTTAATTTTAGGTATTTTAAATAATATTTTTCATTATAATTTTGCAGTTTTATTATTGGGTCAGGAATCATTTTTAAAGTTTCTTTCACTAAACTTTTTAATGCTATATTCTCTATCTTTTTATATCGTTTATCAAACAACCCATAACTACTATAACCATTAAATAGCTCATCACCACCCTCACCAGAGAGGACAACAGTTACTTTCTCTTTAGCTACTTGTGAAACTAAAGTAGTAGGAATCATTGAACTATCTCCAAATGGTTCATCATACATCTTAGGTAGTTGAGGAATAATATCCATAGCATCTTGTTTAGAACAATAGTGTTCAGTATGCTCTGTCCCTAAATGTTTTGCAATCTTTTTAGCATAATGAGCCTCATTATACTTTTCATCATCAAAACCTATACTAAATGTATTGATGGGTTTGCTACTATTTTTTTGTAAAATAGCTGTAACCAAAGAGCTATCAATCCCTCCACTTAAAAATATTCCAACCTTTACATCTGAAACCATTCTAAGAGAAAAAGAATCAATAAGAATCTTTTCTAACTCTTTTTTGGCATCATCATAAGATAAATCTAGTTTCTCCTTATTGTAAAAATTAACAATGTCCCAATAACTCTTAACTTCCATAGAGCTAGAGATTAAATCATACTCCAAATAATGTGCAGGTTTTAGCTTATAGCTATCTTCAAAAATAGTATATGGAGCTTGAATATAACCAAACTGCAAATAAAGCGATAACGCATCTTTATTGATATTTTTTTGAAATCTTGGATGAGGATAAAAGGCTTTAAGTTCACTAGCATATAAAAATAGACCATCTTTATGATAATAATAGAGTGGTTTTACCCCTGCTCTGTCTCTAAAGATATATATCTTGTTTGCCTCTTTATCATAGATAGAAAAAACAAACATTCCACGAAACTTATCAACACACACTCTACCCCACTTGTGAAATGCTTTTAATATAACCTCTGTATCTGACTGAGAGATAAAGCCATATCCCAAACCTTCAAGCTCATCTCTTATCTCTTTAAAATTATAAACCTCTCCATTATAGATGATACTAAGATGTTCATAACTCATAGGTTGATGCCCTAAAACTGATAAATCTTGGATAGAGAGCCGTCTATGTCCAAAACCTAACTGGTATTTCTCCTCTTCAAAAAACGCATATCCACTATCATCAGGACCTCTATGATGTAGAGTATCAGTCATCTTTTGTAAGAGTTCTTTTGAACTATTTTTTTGATAATCTATAATTCCTACTATTCCACACATCTATCTCATCTCTCTTTCAAACAGCTCAACCCATCTATTTACACTCATAGCTACATCATACTCTAAAGCCTTTAATTTAGCATTTTCTCCTAATCTTTTAGCTAGAGTTTTATCTCTTAGAAGTAAAGCCAACGCATCTTTTAGCTCATCAACACTCTTTGGCTCAACCTGTATCGTATCTTCTCTATCACTCGTAATCTCTTTTAGTCCATCTATCTTAGTTGTAATAGTAGCCCTTTGTAGATACATCGCCTCAAGAGCCACAATCCCAAACGCTTCAAATAAAGATGGAACAATAACAATATCTACTAAACTCATAAGAGAAAAAAGCTCTTTTTGTTCAAGATTATCCGTAAATATAAACTGCTCTTTTACTCCTAAATCTCTAATCTTTTTCAATAACTCCTCTTTTAGATAACCATCTCCAGCAACTATCACTCTAGGAGTTATAGCATACTCCATTTTTAAACGATATATCGCATCTATAAGATACCTATGCCCTTTACTCTCGTGTAGTCTTCCAACTATCAAAACAATATCTTCAAAATCGTATAGATAGCTACTCTCAACTCTACTCTTTAGAGCCTTATCTATCGCTTTGGTGTCAATCACATTATAGATAACCTCTATATCTCTCCAGTTAAAAAAATCTTCATAATCTTTTTGGGTACTTTTAGAAACAGCAACAGTAGAAAAGTCTAACTTTTGACTTTTGTCAAATATCCAATTTCTAAAAGAGTACCATAATCCTTTTTTTATACTGTCTGTTGAGATGTTGTAGTGAAGATGAGATATTACTTTTATATCAGGGTGAAACACAGAGATAACTCTAGCGTATAAAATACCAAAATACAAATGTCCCCAAAGGATATTTGGCTTAAAGAGTTTTATCTCTTTATTTAGTTTTTGTATAGCTTCTACAATAGACCATCTATGTTTAAGATTTAGATTTATAACTTCTATATCATAGCTTGAAAGTTCATTTTTTAAATTATCGGGAGTATTAAAAATACAAACTTTTATATTATGACCTTTTTCTTTGAGTTTTGGTAAAAGAGTAACAAGCAACCTTTCAGCTCCTCCATAACCTAAGGTTGGGATAACTACTAATATCTTCACTACACTCTCCTTTGAAGGAGTGCTAAAAACTTCTCTTCATCAAAATCTTGGTAAAAGTGACGCACCCACTCATAGACTATCACTGAAGCATTATGATATAGCTTACTATCTTCTAAAGATAAAAGTATCTCTCTTAAATCACTTTTTTTAGTGATAAACAACTCCTCTAAGCGATAGTGATACTGGCTGATAAACATATCTCTTGGAGAACGAGGCTCAAACATATCAACAAAAATCGTCGGAATAGACTCTAGTGACATATCAAATGCCATTGTTGATTTTGAAGTGATATGGATAGATATATCATCTAAGATGGTATCTAACTTAAAATCATCATCTAATATAGATATATTTGGATAATCCATATCTAAACAAAACCCATCTTCTCTATCATATCTAGGGTGGTTTTTGATATAGATACTATAACCACCACCTATCAAAAAAGCTCTATTTGCTCTTAAGAGTCCATTTATCATCTTATAATACTCATCTACTCTATCCAAATCTACATTTTGTAAAGAGTAGAGTATCTTTTTACTATTTATTCTACTCTTATATGGTACTACTTTACGATAAAATCCTATATCTATCACATTTTCAGGAGTATAAAAACCACTTCTATCCCACTCTAGTAGTAAGTTTTTAAATCCTTCTCCATACAGCATAGAGATGATAGCGTTTTTAACTTTTAGTGGGTGTGGAGCGTACTCATTTAAAGTGCTATAATGCCCATGCCAAATCATTCCGTGTTGATAATCTAAGAGATAGGCATTTGGTGATATCTCTCTGAGTAAAACACTATTGTTATGAGCTAAAGTGATATATACTTTAGCAGTAAATTGTCTAAAAAAAATACCCTTTATAATCTTTGATACCTTTTTTTCTCTCTCATAATAGTTACTATACTCATCTATCGTATATCTTCTACTCTTATTTGTAAAAACTTTTCTCAATATCACCTGTATCAAAGTGATAAAATCCAAAGGTATAGCTTTAGTATTTCTAGGATAGTGGCTATATGCCCTTTTCAAATCACTCTCTTCAAGAAGAAGATAACTATATTTTCCTTTTTCCAAACTCTTTAAAAATGGTTTTAAAAACTCATTCTCTCCATCTATCCCTCGATTAAAATGGTTAGAATAGACAAAAACAACATCATAACTTCTCGATAAAAAAATATTTGAGATAAAAAAAAGTATAGATTTAAACACTTTTAGCCCTTTTATACCAAAACCCCCATGGCATAGGATAAACTTTTGCTCCAACATACCACACAATTAAAAAATTCAAAATAAACCCAACAAGCGTAGCATAAGCTGCTCCAATAGCTCCAAACTCTTTGATTGAAAAATAACTCAACACAATTTGTACTGCTGTTGAGACAATGGTTGCTAACGATACTAAATGATTTTTCTTTTTAAAAAATATATAATGTACAACCATAAAATACATTCCTTGAAATGAGTAGGCAATAGCGATAATGACAATATACTCTACTGCTGCACTAAATTTACTATCTATCATCAGAGGAAAGAGTAGCTTCATACTCAAACCAAAAAGAATAGAAAAAATAAAAATCCCAATAAAATATTGATAAGCAAACTTTACAAGTTTTATTTTTTCTAATGGGTTAACAGATTTTAATTTTTCCATTTGATAAGAGGCATAAGCTGTATTAAAAGCTCCAGCCAAGATACCAACAATCGCACCAAACTGATAGCCCAAAGCATAGACTCCTGTATATTGTAAACCTACTAAAGAGGTAATCAAAAATATATCAACACCTGTTCTCATCCATTGGGAAAAGTAGTGAGGTAAAATGGATAGACCTAGTGTAATAGCATCTTTTATGTAAGTTTTATTGAAAGTTAAATCTAAATAGCCTCTTTTAGCAATAAATGCTATGCTAATAAATCCAAACAAGATAGTAACAGCAGACATAGCCCATACTCTACCTAACCAATGTAGGTGAAAAGTAATGATTAATACCAAAGAGACAGCAATATTTAATAAAGTCATAATAGTAGAGTAGTAAGCAAATGGTTTTGCCTCTTGCTGTACTCTCCAAATTGTCAAATTAAATTGAGATATAATAGACATAAGTGCTACAACAATAGAGATATAGAGCCATTCATAAGGTAGTGTAATTTTTTCATGAACAGATGAGTTAAAAATAAAAATAGTTAAAAAAACTATAAGTGTGGTAAAAAATAGTATATAAAAGCTATTTCCAATATATTGTTTAAATTCATCTTTACTCAAATGAAAATAATTGACACTAATAGCACTATTTAAACCTAATCCAACAAATAAAACTAAAAATTGTACATATGTATTAAAAATAGATATTATTCCATAATCTTCTTGTGAAAGGTAACGTGTAATAATAGGTAATAGAAGAAAAGGAATACCCTTATTGATAAAAGTAAAGAGGGTATAGATGACAGTATTTTTAGCCAATTTATTAAATTGTAATTTTACTCTCATCGATGCTCAATATACCACTCAATAGCCTCTTCCATTCCTTGATAGAGGGTATGTGTGGGACAGTAATTTAAGACTATTTTTGCTTTGGCGATGTCTGCATTGGAGTGGCGTATGTCTCCTGCTCTAAAGTCACGGTAGATGGCTTTTTGCTCTTTATAGGCTGGTAGATGTTTTTGAAGCTCTTCATTGATGAGCGTAAAGAGTTCATTAAGGGTATTTCTTCCACCTACTGCTGTATTGAAAACTTCTCCAAATGCTTCACTATTGTCGGTAAGTGCTGCAATAATATTCATCTGTATAACATTATCTATGTAGGTGAAGTCACGGCTTGTCTTACCATCACCATTAATAAATATATCCTCTCCTTGAAGTAGTAAACCAACCCATTTAGGAATCACTGCTGCATAAGCACCATTAGGATCTTGACGACGACCAAAGACATTAAAGTAGCGTAACCCCATGGTCTCCATACCATAGATTTTTTGAAATACACTAGCATAAATTTCATTGGTTTTTTTCATTGCAGCATAGGGAGAGAGTACATCTCCTACACGCTCTTCTACTTTAGGTAACTCTTTAGAATCTCCATACACAGAACTTGAACTAGCATAAACAAAACGTTTAATCCCTGCATCTTTTGCAGCAGTAAGCATGTTAAGAAAACCTGTAATATTTGAGCGGTTTGAGGTAATAGGATCATCTATGGAGCGTGGTACTGAACCAAGTGCTGCTTGATGTAAAACAATATCTACACCTTGACATGCTTTGGTACATGTATCTAAATCAGCAATATCACCTTCTATGAAAGTAAAATTTAAAGCATTTTGATTACCAACACTTTGAAGCACATCATCAATATTATGTTGATATCCTGTAGAAAAATTATCAAGTCCTATGACCTTTTGATTATAAGTTAACAAGAATTCTATTAGGTTAGAACCAATAAAACCTGCACATCCAGTTACAAGCCAACACTTCTGTTTTTCATTTAACTCTTTTTTTATTTTTTCAAATACACTCATTAAAATCCTTACCTATCTATAAGATTATTATATCTAAAATCAAAAAGAGTAAAGAATAGAATGACTGATTAAAAAGAGTAAGTGAGAGAGAATTGAGGGTAAAAAGTCCAAATAAGAAAATAGAGAATAGTAAACAAAGTTTCAAATTAAGATTGGATTTATAATTGGTAAGAGTAAATTTTTTTGTTGAGGGATAAAAGATAAGGAAGTTATAAC